>OWJI01000675.1_pt1 | contig 23918 bp, 25 predicted proteins | sample 1732541 | NCBI WGS metagenome assembly OWJI01 (sample SAMN05065727, study PRJEB22554) | human gut metagenome | biome: ENVO:2100002; feature: ENVO:00000062; material: ENVO:00002003 | host: Homo sapiens | place: USA
TCTTCAAGTTGGCGCTGGGATAAAATCATGAGCAGTTGTCCTCCTTTGCTTCGACAAACCACTTATTACCTTCATGAAAGAGAAACGACTCCTTTCCTCTGATCATGACCGTGTAACGGATGCCGCCACCCCCTACCTTGTTGGAGCTGGCGCGGCATTTGTACTTGAGCTGTTCGATCTGAAAAACCCTTCCGTCCTTCCATCGGATCAGCATCGGGATGATTGTTCCCTCTTCATCGACATCCAGATTGACTCTGACGTAGGCTTTTCTGCATTGTAAATTGTTCATAAGCGTCCTCCGTTCCTAAAAAAGTTGCCTGTTTCCGACACGAATTTCGCCAAGAATGTTGACACACGCTCTGTTCGTGTGGTATCATGCTCACGAACGAGATGTTCGTGTAGGCACAGTATAGCACGAACACGATGTTCACGTCAATGGAATTAACGAAAGTTCTGTTCGTGTTCGCAGAAAATTTTAGAAAGAGGTGCCTTATGGGATTCAAAGACAGGCTAAGAGAAAAGAGAGTGGAAGCCAACCTGACACAAGCCGCTCTTGCAGAAAAAGTCTCTGTTACTGCGAGGACAATTCAAAATTACGAGCTGGGCAGTCGAAAGCCAACGAAATATGAAGTCGTGAAGAAAATCGCTGAGGCTCTGAATACAACGCCGGAATATCTTCTCGGCAACAGCGGAATGCTCGTCCTTGCCGCACAGGAACAGGGCGGCGCAAAGGCAGCACGGGAAATTGACGAGCTGGTGAGCGAGGTTTCCGGTATGTTTGCAGGAGGCAGTCTCAGTGAAGACGCGCTGGACGGCGCGATGCAGGCTCTCACCAGAGCCTACTGGATTGCAAAAGAAAAGAACAAGAAGTACACGCCGAGAAAGTACCGGAAAGAACAGACGGAAGAGTAAGTCCGGTTTTTGGTACAGGCTGTTTGATATAATGGTTATCCCCGAAGGGAGGTGGCGCGATGAACGCCGAACAACTATCAAAAGTCGGCAGCGATCTCGTCCGACGCTGCGGCACAAGAGATCCTTTCCAGATTGCAAACGCGCTGGGTATCAATGTCATGGACGATTGCGAAAATCTCGGATCACTCAAGGGTATGTACTGCATCGTCAAAAGAAACCGCTTCATCTTTCTCAACAAGGATTTGAGTCCTCAAATGAAGCGGATTGTCTGCGCCCATGAGATCGGTCACGACCGGCTGCACCGTGCGCTTGCCAAAAAACATGGCTTGCAGGAGTTTGTGCTGTATGATATGGCAACGAAGCCGGAGTACGAGGCAAACATCGTTGCAGCAGAGATCCTTCTTGATTCCGATGAAATCCTCGAATACATCTACGACTACGGGTACACCTCGGAGCAGATTGCGCGGGCAATGCACACAGACATCAACTTGGTTGCTTTGAAAATCGCGCATCTGGCAGAAACCGGGCATAAACTTCGCCGGATGGAGTACCGCAGCAGCTTTTTGAAGTGAAGGAGGTCAGTATGACGAAAAGCGATGTCATGAAAGAGTTCCTAAAGAAGACCGTCATTCCGGTTGTGGTTGCACTGTTTTTGTTTTCGATGTTCAGCCGTATTTTCATCGAAAACGGAGCGCCCGATTATTTCCTGATCTGGCTTGCTTGCGGAGTGCCTTTTGGCATTGGGAAGATGTTCACGCTGATTCCGATTGGCTTTGGCATTTCCGGGACAGTAGGTGTTGTCGCACTCAACCTTGTCCTCGGTGGTCTGATCGGCGGCGTAATTCTGATCTGGAAGCTGGCAGTTGCCCTCTGGTATCTGCCCCTGACCATATACAGACTTGTGACTTGAGAAAAGAGGAAAAAACATGAGCAAGAAACTTGTAGCATATTTTTCTGCGTCCGGCGTGACCGCGAAGGTTGCCGAGACGCTGGCAGAGGCAATCGGCGCGGACATCTTTGAGATTGAGCCGAAGGTGCCTTACACGGAAGCTGATCTGAACTGGATGGAAAAGAACGCCCGCAGCACGATTGAAATGAACGATCCCGCTTCACGACCGGAAATTGCCGTGAAGCGGGACAACATGAAGGACTACGATACAATCTTTGTGGGCTTCCCAATCTGGTGGTACGTTGCGCCGACGATTATCAATACGTTCCTTGAGAGTTATGACCTGAGCGGCAAAACGATCATCCCGTTTGCAACCTCCGGAGGAAGCGGCATTGGCAAGACGAACGAACGCCTTGCGCCGAGCTGCAAAGGCGCAAAGCTGATAGACGGCAAGGTTTTCAAGGGCAATGTCGGGCATCAGGCGCTTGCGGCGTGGGTTGAAGAGCTTGGACTTTAAGGAGCAGACAAATTCGGATTTATAGGGGGAAATTAGACACATGGCTGTCGGATTCAAAGTTGCGTTCTTTTGCTATCAAATAGGAAATGGAGATTTTCTACACTCCTTTTTCTCAACAGTTTCTTATAATTTAGAAAACGGGAAATGGGGTAGCAGATTCCCAACGCTTATGAATGAGCTATATCAAGGAACATTGGATAAAGATAACGTCGAAACAGCCATAGTGGAACTGAAAAAGATTCAGTTAGAACTCCAAGCGTTTAGTCCGGATAAGGTGATTTGGGATATTGACGATTTGTCTAAGCAACCGCCTTGGGGCAAAAATATCAGCAATGATATTACCAACCTATCTAATTACTTTGTGACAAGCGATGGAGAAGACTTCATCACGATATTTTTCAACGCCTTGGAAAAAGCAAAAAAATTGCAAATGGATTTGACTATTGATAGCGTATAAGGAGAGCGCAGATAGATTCCAGTTTAACGAACAGGAGATGATGAACGCATGAAAATCCTACATGAACTTTCTTGGCTATGGGAAACGCTGGGCATTGCGCTTGTTGCTGCGGCTGTCTGCATGGCTTGCACTGCTCTGATTGGCAAGGCAGCAAAGAAGAAACTCAGCAAAAAGTTGTTGGCGGTCATAGGGGCTGCGGCATTTGTGGGCGCGATTCTGGCGGTCATTCTGATCGCCCGGACACCGATGCCGCTTTGATAGGACGGAGGATAGAATAATGCCGCTTCAAATTGTCAGAAATGACATCACAAAAATGAATGTGGACGCCATCGTCAACGCTGCCAACGAGTCGCTGCTGGGTGGCGGCGGTGTGGACGGCTGCATTCATCGTGCCGCAGGACCGGAGCTGCTGGTGGAATGTGAAACGCTCCACGGCTGCAAAACCGGGAGCGCAAAAATCACGAAGGGCTATAAGCTGCCCTGCAAATATGTCATTCATGCTGTCGGTCCGCGCTGGTATGACGGGCGGCATGGTGAGCGCGAACGGCTGATCTCATGCTATCGGACTTCGCTCATGCTGGCGAAAGAATACGGCTGCGAATCGGTTGCGTTCCCTCTGATTTCCTCCGGCATTTTCGGCTATCCGAAGGATCAGGCTCTCAAAGTGGCGATTGACACCATTAGCAGTTTCCTTCTTGAAAACGAAATGACGGTGTACATCGTCATTTTCGACCGCAAAGCCTATCAGATCAGCGGCAAGCTGTTTGCCGACATTGCAGCGTACATAGACGACCGCTATGTGGATGAGCATACCGATCCTCGTTCTGAGCGGCTGCGCAGAATGAGTGCCTTCCGGATGGAAGAGCCGATGCCCTGCGAGTCATCCGGCTGCAATGAAGATGCAATCGAACAGCTCATCCCTCCTGTCTCTGTGGCGGCTGCTCCTAAAAAGGCGGCAACTCTCGACGATGCACTGGAACAGATCGATGAGAGCTTTTCCGAGATGCTGCTGCGGAAGATTGACGAACGCGGCATGACGGACGCACAGTGCTACAAGAAGGCAAATATTGACCGGAAACTCTTCTCGAAGATCCGCTCGGACAAATCCTACAAGCCTTCCAAGCCCACCGTCATTGCATTTGCCATCGCCCTTGAGCTGCCGCTTGTGGAAATGAAGGATATGCTCATGAAGGCGGGCTTTGCACTCTCCCACTCCAACAAGTTTGACATCATCGTGGAGTATTTCGTGGAGCATGGGAACTATAACGTCTTTGAGATCAACGAGGCTCTGTTTGCATTCGATCAGAGCTTGATTGGGGCATGACGAGAGACAGAATAGCTTTATACGGGGATAAACATGGACATTGAATTGTATTATCAGGAAAAAGGACATGGAGAACCGTTTATATTCCTGCACGGAAACGGGGAAAACGGCTTCTATTTTCAAAACCAAATTGACTACTATCAAAGCAAATACCGTGTAATTGCCTTGGACACCAGAGGTCACGGCAAATCTCCGAGAGGCAACGCGCCGTTTACCATCGAACAGTTTTCCGATGACCTATATGATTTCATGAAGGCGCATCAGATTTCAAATGCCGTGATTCTGGGCTTTTCGGACGGAGCAAACATTGCGATGAAATTTGCAATGAATCACGGCGATATGGTAAAGGCTTTGATTCTGAATGGTGGAAACCTGAACGCAAAAGGGGTTAAACGGACAACGCAGATTCCCATCGAGATTGGATATAGGATAGCAAAATTCTTTGCCTCGAAATCTCCGGACGCCAAGGCGAACGCTGAAATGCTCGGCTTAATGGTAAACGAGCCGAATATTGAGCCGTGCGAGTTGTCGCGGATCACCGCCCCAACGATTGTGATTTGTGGAACGAAAGATATGATACGAGAAAACCATACAAGAGAAATTGCGGCAAGCATACCGAACGCTAAATTAGCAATCGTGAAGGGCAATCACTTTATTGCAAATAAGAATCCGGCAGACTTCAATCGAGCAGTCGATGATTTTCTGGGAACAGTATTTGCCTAAGAAAAGGCATGGTGTATGGGAATGCCTTTTCGCCGGAATCATGATGGAAGCAAAGGAGGCTTAGAGGATGAGACAGCGCACCTACATCGCAATCGACCTGAAATCTTTCTATGCCTCCGTGGAGTGCAGGGAGCGCGGCTTAGATCCTCTGGACACAAACCTTGTTGTCGCAGATGAGAGCCGTACCGACAAGACCATCTGCCTTGCTGTTACACCCTCCCTCAAAAGCTACGGCATCTCCGGACGCGGACGGCTGTTTGAAGTCAAGCAACGGGTGAAGGAAGCGAATGCCGGACGGCAGCACGACGCGCCGGGACACAGGCTGGACGGCACATCACACTTCTTCTCGGAGCTGCAAGCAACCCCGTCTCTGGCGATTGACTTCATCATTGCGCCGCCTCGGATGGCGTACTACATGGAGTACAGCACTCGCATCTATCAGGTCTATCTCAGGTATATCGCGCCGGAGGACATTGTGGTCTACTCCATCGACGAGGTGTTCATGGACGTGACGGACTACCTGAATACTTACAAGCTCTCGGCACATGACCTCGCCATGAAGATCATCCTCGATGTGCTTGAAACAACCGGCATCACAGCAACCGCTGGGATCGGTACGAATCTTTTCCTCTGCAAAGTGGCAATGGACATTGTGGCGAAGCACATCCCCGCCGACAAGAACGGCGTCCGCATTGCGGAGCTGGATGAGATGAAGTTCCGGCGTGAGCTTTGGACGCATCAGCCCCTCACGGACTTCTGGCGCGTAGGTCGAGGCATTGCCAAGAAACTTGAACAGAATGGAATGTTCACCATGGGCGATGTTGCCCTCTGTTCCGAGCGGAACGAGGACTTGCTTTACAAGCTGTTCGGAAAGAACGCGGAATTGCTCATCGACCATGCGTGGGGCTGGGAACCGACTACCATTGAAGCAATTAAAGCCTATCGTCCCAGCTCCAACAGCCTCAGCTCCGGTCAGGTTTTGCACTGCCCTTATGAGCCGGAGAAAGCAAAGCTGGTTGTCCGGGAAATGACGGACTTGCTCGTGTTGGACTTGGTGGACAAGGGGCTTGTCACCGACCAGATGGTTCTCACTGTTGGCTATGACATTGAGAACCTGACCGACCCGGCGCGGCGGGCAAGGTATCACGGCGCGGTGGAGAAAGACCCCTACGGTCGGGAGATTCCCAAACAGGCGCACGGCTCTATTAACCTCGACGGTCACACATCCTCTACCCGCAAAATAATGTGTGCTGTGTCAGAGCTGTTTGACCGGATCGTGGACAAGAATCTGCTTGTCCGCCGTATGTATGTTGTGGCAAATCACGTCCTGCCGGAAGCGGACGCACCGAAGAAAAATGACGGTGCTGTCCAGCTTGACCTCTTCACTGACTATGCCGCCGAAGAGGAAAAGCGGAAAGCCGAAGACGCTGCCTTGGAACGGGAACGAAAAATTCAGAAGGCTGCTCTCGCCATCAAGAAGAAGTACGGAAAGAACGCGATCCTCAAGGCGATGAATCTTGAAGAAGGCGCAACCGCAAAGGACCGAAATGCTCAGATCGGCGGGCATAAGGCGTGAACAGCAATTCAATTTCAAGGAGAAAATATTTTGAGAACATACAAGGATAAAGAGGAATTAAAAGCCGAAATCATCAAAGGCTTTGAAAAGTACATTGCTGAATTTGATTCTATTCCGGAAGCCCTAAAAGATATAAGAGTAGCCGAGGTGGACAGAACACCGGCTGAGAATCTTGCTTATCAGATCGGTTGGACAACGCTGCTTCTAAAATGGGAAAATGACGAGAAGCGCGGAGTTGAAGTGAAAACACCATCAGAACTGTTTAGGTGGAATCAGCTGGGCGATCTATACCAATGGTTCACAGATACATACTCTCATTCATCCTTAGTGGAATTGAAGGATCAGTTAAAAGGAAACGTTACTTCTATCCAGACAATGATTGATTCTATGAGTGAAGAAGAGTTATTTCAACCGCACATGAGAAAGTGGGCAGATGATGCTACCAAAACAGCGGTATGGGAGGTTTACAAGTTTATTCACGTCAATACCGTTGCTCCCTTTGGAACATTTAGAACGAAGATCAGGAAGTGGAAAAAGGCAACGCTGTAACTATTATTTGACTGTAGAAGGAGATGTGGGATGCACATGAAAAGCAAATATGATGAGATTATGGGGCGTCCTCACCACGTCTCCAAGACGCGACCACAGATGCCAATGTCAGATCGTGCGGCGCAGTTCGCTCCCTTCGCAGCACTCACCGGCTACGATGCTGCCATCAAAGAAACCGGGCGTCTAACCGATGATAAGATCGAGCTTGACGAGGAAGCATTGACTGCATTGGACATGAAGTATCAGCTTCTCATGGACGCCCTTGATGATGCACCGGAAGTCACCATTACCTACTTCCAGCCTGATGAGCGGAAGGCTGGCGGCAAATATATAACGGCAACCGGCGCGGTCAAAAAAGTCGATGATTTTGAGCGGCGAATCACCATGCAGGACGGCACGAAGATTCCGATGGATGACGTTATAAGCATTGACGGGGAGCTGTTCTCATCGCTGGAATAATGTCGCTTGCCATGCGACCAAACGAAGCGAATACCAAAGTACAATATGACTGTAAGGTGAGACACCAAGCAGTCATATTTTTATATGCGGAGGTACTGAACATGAGAAAGAACTTAACGGAGATCGTATTCATCCTTGACCGCAGCGGCTCAATGAGCGGACTGGAAGCAGACACCATCGGAGGCTTCAACTCCATGATTGAAAAGCAGAAAAAGGAGAAAGGTGAGGCATTGATCTCTACCGTCCTCTTCGACAACGTGAGCGAGGTTATTCATGACCGCTTACCGGTTCAAAAGGTCGAGCCGATGACCGACAAGGACTATTCCGTTCACGGCTGCACCGCCCTTCTGGATGCTATCGGCGGAGCAATTCATCACATTGGAAATGTCCATAAGTACGCAAGAATTGAGGATGTGCCTGAACACACGCTGTTCGTCATCACAACGGACGGCATGGAGAATGCAAGCCGCCGTTATGATAGCGAGAAGGTCAAGAAAATGATTGAGCGACAGAAGGAAAAGTACGGCTGGGAGTTTCTATTTCTCGGTGCAAACATCGACGCCGTTGAGACGGCAAAGCATTTTGGAATTGGTGCAGACCGAGCGGTCAACTACCACTCTGACCACGAGGGAACGCAGCTCAACTATGAAGTTCTGAGCGAAGCGGTTTCCGCCGTCCGTTGCAGCGTACCGCTGGGTACGAATTGGAAAAAGCGTATTGATGAGGACTTCAATTCCAGAAAGGACGGGAGAAAGCAATGAGAACGATCACCGTAAAAGGGACAGGCAATGTCTCCGCAAGACCGGATTACATCATCCTCTCCTTGAACATTGAAACCTTATCTAAAACCTATGACCGTGCAATGTCGGAAGCTGCCGAGAGAATCGAAAGACTGCAAGATGCCGCAGTCCGCGTTGGGTATCGCAAAGAAGACTTGAAAACCACGAGCTTTGATGTCCAGACAAAGTACGAGAACGTCAAGGATCGGCAAGGAAATTACAAGCGAGAGTTTGCTGGGTATGCTTGCAACTATCGCCTGAAACTTGCCTTTGACTTCGACAGCAAGCAGCTTGCACAGGTTATTTCTGCGATTGCAGAATGCGGTGCGAAGCCGGAACTCAGTATTGTATTCACTGTAAGAAACCCGTCAGTGGTCAGCGATGAGCTGCTGATCAGCGCGACGGAGAATGCCAGAGCGAAGGCGGAGATTCTTTGCAAAGCATCAGGCAGTACGCTTGGGCAGCTACTCAATATTGACTACAACTGGGGCGAACTCAATGTGTATTCCAGAACAAGTTACGAGGTCGAAGACTGCATTCAGCCTCTTATGGCGATGAGTAAATGCTCCGCGCCAGAGATCGAGCCGGACGATATTGACGTGTCGGACACCGTGGCTTTCACATGGGAAATAGCTTAACTATCTTCGGATAAATAATTCGATTATTATTTCTGCGGTACCTGCGTTTTGACCTAAAAATGTCCGTTGTAAAGTGAAGGGGTATCTTACGGAGGAATCTTCGGGGAATACGATTTTGGGAGAATAGCAAGCACAGCCGGTGTATATACACACGGCGATTTTGGATTAAGGAAACCCTCCCCTTAATCCCGAAAATGCTTGTTGGGATGTCTCCCAAACCCTCTATCTTTACGAAAGGACAAACCGCTTATGGCAAACAGAACACGACCAAATCAGATACTCTTCTTTGTTTCAGATGACGAGAAGCGGATTATCAAAGGAAAGATGAAACAGCTTGGTACAAAGAACATGGGAGCGTATCTTCGCAAGATGGCGATTGACGGTTACATCATCAAAGTGGACTACACGCAGCAGAAGAAACTTGCCGCCGCAGTATCTCGTGCAGCGGCAAATATCAATCACATTTGCCGCCGAATTAACTCCACAGGACACTTCTATGAGGACGATGTTGCAGAGCTGAAAGAAAGGCAGGCTGAGATATGGCGATTACTAAAATCAAGCCAATCCGAGGAACTGTGAACAAGGCTCTCGCATACATTCTTGATCCGCAGAAAACAGATGACCAGCTCTATGTCTCTTCCTACGGATGTGCTGCCAGTGATGCCGCAGCGAAGGAATTTGAGTGGACAAGATCTCTTGCCGTTCAACAAGGAATGCAGATGCCAAAGGTGATTGCCAGACATCTGATTCAATCCTTTGCGGTTGATGAAGTCAGCCCGGAACAAGCGCATGAAATCGGTAAGCAGTTTGCCGACGAATGGCTCAAGGGAAAGTACGAGTATGTGATTGCAACGCACATCGACAAGGGGCATTGCCACAATCACATTATCTTCAACGCAGTCAACTATGTAGACTTCCATGCGTACCGAAGCAATAAGAAAACCTATCGTGAGATGCGGCATCTCAGTGATGAGATATGTGCTGAACACGGGCTGTCAGTTATTCCTCCCTCTCAGGGAAAAGGCATGGACTACAAGGAATACACCGAAGCCAAACGCGGTACAAGTTGGAAGCAAAAACTCAAGCAGACCATTGATCGCTGTGTGATCACATCAAAGGACTACGATGAGTTTTTGAAGCTGATGCAGGACGCCGGATATGAAATCAAAACCGGCAAATACATCTCCTTCCGTGCCGAAGGGCAAGAGCGTTTCACCCGTGCAAAAACCATCGGAGATAACTACACCGAGGACCGGATCAAGGAACGCATTCAAGGACGCAATGCCCGCAGACGGCAGATGCAGAACGGTAGGAAGAACATCTCTCTCATCAGCGATATTCAAAACAGAATTAAGCAGATCGACAGCAAGGGCTTTGAGCATTCTATGAAGATTAAGATCCTCAAAGAAGCCGCCAGAACGCTAAACTACCTCACTGAGAACGAGCTGCTTCAATATGCCGATCTTGAAAAGAAAGTCGAAGACATTCATAGTTCTTATGAGCGTACCGGCGCTGACTTGAAAGTCGTTGAAGCGCAGCTCCGAAAGGTGCAGCCGCTTATCAAGAATATCTCAACCTATCAAAAGCTCAAGCCGGTCTATGATGCCTACTCAAAGACGAAGAATAAGCCGAGTTTTCGAGCTGCGCACGAGGCAGAGCTTGTCGTTTTTGAAGCAGCAAAGAGTACATTGCTTGCTATGCAAGATGGTGAAAAACTTCCAAGTATGAAGTCTCTGCAAGCCGAGCAGCAACGCCTTTTGGAAGAGCAGCAGCGTCTCTACGACGAACGAGCAAGGCTCAAAAAAGAGGCTAAAGTGATTGATACCATGAAGGCAAATGTCGATGATTTCCTCAGTCCAACGCTTTCACAGGAGCATGAAAAAGCCAAAAGTAGCGAGTTGGAATAACCACCAAAGCCTGAGCCGTATGAATAAATCGGCTCAGGCTTTCTTCTTCGTAATGCGCTCCATGAACTTGAAATATATTTTGAATTTTTGGAGTATCGTATTGAAAATTTGAAGCGTTTGGTGTATAATATAATGAGTCTCACTATAAGCGTTTGAGAGAGGTGCTTTTATGAAGATAAGCTATAAGAAATTATGGGTCATGCTCATCGAAAGAGAGATCCCAAAATCAACTTTACGCAAGGATATAGAGCTGTCTCCTGGCACGATGAGTAAGCTCAATAAGAACGAGGATGTAGCTCTCTCTGTTCTGCTGCGCATTTGCGACTATTTGAATTGTGACATTGGAGATATATGTGAAGCTGTGCGAACGGGCAAGAAGTAGGTCCGAGTTTTCGTGCGGCTATTTTGTTATAGGTAGAGAAAAATACCTCAGCGAAAGGAGCATATATGGATGTCCTTGAGAATGCTGTGACTGAGAAAAATGCCCTCGTTGAAGCGGAGGCGTTTCCCACAGATGATCGAGTCACCTACAGAGACAGCACCTATGAAATTGTTTCTAAGGTTGCATATTTGATTGGTGTTCCGAAACGAATTTTTGATAATGAGCATGAAGCACCCAAAATAGAGATATACGAAAAACTTGATGCAGACAAAACGGCACGGATAATCCGTCATTTGTGTATCATAAGGACAGCGATTGAAAGAAACTTCAAGCATATCAACGAGCGTATGAAGTTTAGTTATCTCTCAATCAGCAGTATGCCGGAATATGTGCCGCAGGATAGCCTTCAACAACTTAATGCGGATGGCATTAGTTTTATAAAGAAGTCCAGCACGAAGCTAAGTCAGCATATCGTTGAGATAAACAAGCTGCTTTCTGATCGGATCAATAATTGCAAGAAGCTATTTCCTCTTTGGCTGAATTGGCTGTATGTAAAAAACCTCTTTCTCATGCCAGATGGCTTGAAAGAGGAAGGGACAAAAGCAGCAGCAGATATTTATTACGCTCACTTGCTCTTTTATCCTTACCAGATGTATATAAACTGGGAACCGGAGGATGTCGGTAATCTGCTCTATAACGATAAAAAATTCGTGACGCTGCTTTATCAAATGAACGGTGACTACTTTACAGAGTACAGTAAAGTTTCTGATGCTGGAAGTTACATTAAAGGAAGCATCTACGAGTTTATTGGTAGCAGCGAAAAGGTTGTCGTAGTGGTAGATTGTGAAAACTCTGATCCGTACAAGCTCTGCGCTACGCTCAAGAATCTTGACTATCAGTACACACAGAAGATAGCATCCATCATCCTGTTTGATGATGTGCATAGTGCATCTGCTTGGCGTATTCTGGATAGTTTTACCCACATCCCGGTCGAACACATGATGACCGAACGGGTAAAGCAGAACAAGTCTCTGGTCGATGTGATGCTGATTGCCCGAACTTGTCAGGAGCATTACAAAAACAATGTGGATTCCTTTATTTTGGTGTCCAGCGTCTCCGACTATTGGGGACTGATTTCTTCTTTACCGGAGGCTCGGTTCCTTGTCATGATAGAGCGCGAAAACTGCGGACCGGATTTGAAGAACGCACTTGTCAATGCCGGTATATTCTATTGCTACATTGATGACTTCTACTCCGGCAATGCAGAGGATATTAAGATCGGCGCACTGTTCAAAGAGATGTATCATTACATAGATCAGGCGGTGCGGCTGAATATCTACGAGATGTTCACAGAGGCGTTAAGAGCGACTCGAATTGAAATGAGTTCTTCGGAACAGAAGCAGTTTGTGGACAAGTATTTGAAAACGATGCAAATGTCCATTGCGGATAATGGCGATGTGACATTGGAAATAAAACGAAAATGAGTCCGTTATATCGGACAGTAGCCGTGATAGAATAAAATGAGGATCGGTTGGCAACCAAAAATGATCCTCAAGTATTGGAGATGAAGATATGGCATACCAGAGCGAAGCGGCTCTTGAGCAACAATTCATAGAGCAGCTAAACAAGCAGGAATACAGCACAGTCGATATTCCTGATTATGACGCATTGGTGGAGAACTTCAAAGTTCAGTTTGAAGCCTTCAATGCGCCCAAACTTGATACGCCTATCACCGATAAAGAGTGGGAGCGTATCTTTAACCTCATGCTTGGAAAGTCCGTGTTCCAGAGCGCAAAAATTCTGAGAGACAAGTTTGTCCTTGAGCGTGAGGACGGGACGAAGGTTTACCTTTCCTTCTTCGATCAGGATCACACCAAGAATATCTTCCAAGTTACACATCAGACAACGGTTGTAGGCAAGTATGTCAACCGCTATGATGTAACGATTCTTGTGAATGGCTTGCCGTTGATTCAGGTCGAGTTAAAGCGCAGGGGGATTGACATTCGAGAAGCAGTCAATCAGGTCATGCGCTATAAGAAGCACTCCTATAACGGACTATATCACTTCATTCAGCTTTTCATTGTCTCCAACGGCGTTGATACCAAATACTTTGCCAACTCCGACAGGGACTTGATGTATAGCCTCGCCTTCTTCTGGACGGATTTCAACAACATCCGTATTACCAACCTGAAGGACTTCTCAATCTCTTTTCTGGCAAGGGATCACATCATCAAGATGCTGACACGCTATACCATCCTGAACGATACGGATAAGATTCTGATGGTTATGCGCCCCTATCAGGTGTATGCCGTAGAAGCCCTTATAAGGCAGGCTACGCTCACAAATCGCAACGCCTATATCTGGCATACCACCGGTGCAGGAAAGACGCTGACATCCTTTAAGACAGCTCAAATCCTCGCAGCCAATCCGAACATCAAGAAGGTTATCTTCCTTGTTGACCGTAAGGACTTGGACTCTCAGACCACCGAAGAGTTTAACAAGTTTGAGGCTGGCTCTGTTGATGTCACAGATCGCACAGACATTCTTGTGCGGCAAATGAAGGATAAGAACCGGCAGCTCATTGTCACGACGATGCAGAAGATGGCAAATGCCGTTAAGCGTCCTCAATACGAAAAGGTAATGGACGCATACCGTGACGAAAAGGTTGTCTTCATCATTGATGAATGCCACCGCAGCCAGTTCGGAGATATGCACAAGGATATTGTTCGGCATTTCAAGAAAGCGCAGTTCTTTGGCTTTACCGGTACGCCCCGTTTTGAAGTGAACGGAAAGACGGAGGGCAAGATCACACAGACCACCGAAATGCTGTTTGGGGAATGTTTGCATAACTATCTGATCAAGGATGCTATCTTCGATAACAATGTCCTCGGTTTCCATATTGAGTACATAAAGACGATGGAAGGCGATTTTGACTGGGACGATCCGACATTGGCTGACGCGATTGATGTTGGCGAACTCTATATGTCGGATGAGAGAATGTCCCTCATTGCAAACCACATCGTCCAGAACCACAAAGCCAAAACGAGAAATGGTCAGTACACGGCTATCTTTGCTGTTTCCTCCATTGAAGCTCTTGTCAAATATTACGACATCTTCAAGAAGATCAAACACGATCTGAACATCAGCGGTATCTTCTCCTATGGGCAGAACGAAGATGCTGAGGGTAAGGACGAGCATAGCCGAGATGCTTTGGAGCGTATCATCAAGGACTATAACGAGATGTACGGCACGAATTTCTCTACCGACACCTTCTCCGCGTATCACAAGGATATTTCAGATCGAGTCAAAGGGAAGAAAACAAAGTCGCTGGACATTCTCATCGTCGTGAATATGTTTTTGACCGGCTTTGACAGCAAGCAGCTCTCTGTGTTGTATGTGGACAAGGATTTGAAGTACCATGATCTGCTGCAAGCCTATTCTCGCACGAACCGTGTCGAGAAAGAAACAAAACCGTTTGGTATCATCATTTGCTACCGCAACCTCAAAAAACGGACAGATGATGCGCTGACGCTCTTCTCCAAGAGTCAGGACACCTCTGGCATTGTTGTTCCGGGCTATCAGTATTTTGTTGAGAAGTTCAATGAAATGGTTATGAGGCTCAAGGAAGTGGCACTCTACCCTGAGTCCGTCGATACCATGCAGAGCGAGGATGACCAGAAGAAGTTTGTCATCACTTTCCGTGAGCTGACAAAATACCTCCAATCCTTGCAGACATTCATTGAGTTCAGTTTTGATCAGGATGCGCTCATCATGTCCGAGCAGGAGTATCAGGACTACAAGAGCAAGTATCTGATGCTTTACTCCCGGCAAAAAACTGATCGAGAAGTCGTATCTGTCCTGAATGATGTGGACTTCTGCATTGAGATCATGGAGAGTGACCGCATCAATGTTGCCTATATCATGAACTTGATCCGCAACATCCACTTTGATGACAAGAAGCAGAAGGACTACGACATCAAGCACATCAAGGAAGAATTGAGCAGAACGGATAATCCGCAGTTGCTTCGCAAGGTTGAAATTCTTCAAGCGTTCTTGGATCGTGTCGTTGTCGGACTTGAAAGTGCGGATGAGATTGACGCTGCATACAACGACTTTGAAAATGAAGCAAAACGAGAAGAGATCGTTGCTTTCGCAAAGACTGAGGATATTGATTCCTCCATGCTGACGGACATCATTTCTGAGTATGAGTTCTCCGGCACAATGGATGCAGGAAACATCCGTGACCGTATTGAGAAGCCCATGCCGTTGCTCAAGAAGAGGTCTTTGGTCAACCGGATCGTCGAATTTATCCGGCAGCATACTGAGAAATACCAATAAGGAGAGAGAACAATGGATAATTCTATTCAGGCTCACCAGAAAGAGCTTTGCAACAAACTATGGGCGATGGCAAATGCCCTGAGAGGTAACATGGAGGCATACGAGTTCAAGAACTATATCTTGGGCATGATCTTCTATTACTATCTCTCCGACAAGACCGAGAAGTACATGGTTAATCTTCTCAAAGACGATAATATCGGCTACGAGGATGCTTGGAATGACGAAGAATATAAGGCTGCCATCGTAGAAGAAGCTCTGCGTGACCTCGGCTACATCATCGAACCGGAGTATTTGTTCCGCAAGATGGTCAAGATGGTTGAGAACCGTTCCTTCGACATTGAGTTCTTGCAGAAAGCAATCAACGCTCTGATGGAATCCACTATCGGCAACGATTCGCAGGAAGACTTTGACGGATTGTTCTCCGATATGCAGCTTGATTCTACGAAGCTGGGGCATACCGTTAAAGATAGAAGTGCTGTCATGGCGAAAATCATTGCTTCTCTGGACGAGATCAATTTCAGCGTGGATGACACGAAGATTGATGTGTTGGGTAATGCCTACGAGTATCTGATCGGTCAGTTCGCTGCCACAGCCGGTAAGAAAGCCGGTGAGTTCTATACGCCTTCGGGTCCTGCCGAGCTGCTGTGCCGTCTTGCTTGTCTTGGCTTAACCGATGTTAAGGACGCAGCCGATCCGACTTGCGGTTCCGGCTCTCTGCTGCTTCGCCTCAAGAACTATGCAAATGTGCGTAACTACTACGGTCAGGAATTGACCTCGACCACCTATAACCTTGCCCGAATGAACATGATCCTTCGCGGCATCCCGTATCGTAACTTCAATATCTACAATGGCGATACGCTTGAACATGACTACTTCGGAGACATGAAGTTCCGTGTTCAGGTTGCAAATCCTCCGTATTCTGCAAATTGGTCTGCTGATATGCACTTCATGGAGGACGAGCGTTTCAATGAATACGGCAAACTTGCGCCTAAGAGCAAGGCTGACTTTGCTTTTGTGCAGCACATGGTTTACCACATGGACGAAGACGGACGAGCTGTTGTTCTGCTGCCTCACGGCGTTCTGTTCCGTGGCGCAGCGGAAGAAGTGATCCGTAAGCACCTGATTCAAAAGCTGAATGTGCTGGACGCTGTTATCGGTCTTCCTGCAAACCTCTTCTTTGGCACAGGCATTCCGGTATGTGTTCTTGTCCTCAAGAGGGAGCGCAACGGCAACTCTGATAACATCCTCTTCATTGATGCGTCCAACGACTTTGAAGCCGGAAAGAATCAGAATATCCTCCGTGAGTGCGACATTGATAAGATTGTCGAAACCTACGAGCATCGTGTGGATGTCGATAAGTACGCCCATGTTGCCACTATGCAGGAGATTGAAGAGAACGGATTCAATCTGAACATTCCTCGCTATGTTGATACCTTTGAGCCGGAAGAGGAAATTGACCTCAATGCTGTTGCAGCAGAAATCCGCAATATTCAGGCTGAGATCAAAGGCATCGACGCACAACTGAAACCGTTTTTCGATGAGCTGGGACTTGATTTCCCCTTTGATGTGGAGGGCAAGTAATTATGGAAAATGTATCCTCAAGTAACGGTCTTGAGAAGCGTCCGAAACTCCGGTTTCCGGGCTTCGATGAGCCGTGGAAAGAAACTACTTTATCTGCGCTTTTCTCTAAAAGTACACAGAAAAATGCTGATGGACACATCACGAATGTAATTTGCAATTCCGCAAAGCTCGGTCTTATTCCACAACGCGAGTATTTTGATAAGGACATTGCAAACAGCGATAACACAAACGGCTATTATATCATCCAGCAAAATGACTTCGTATATAATCCGCGCAAATCGTCCGATGCTCCATACGGTCCGATCAGCAGCTATAAGTATGCAGAGGATGGCATTGTTTCTCCGCTGTATCTTTGTTTTCGTGCGAAAGACGAAATTAACCCTCTGTACTACGAGTGGTACTTCCGGTCATCGGCTTGGCATAGATACATTTATATGTCGGGTGATAGTGGTGCGAGACATGACAGAGTAAGCATCAAAGACGATACTTTCTTTGCTATGCCCATCAACCTTCCGTCAGAGCAGGAACAGAGCAAAATTGCGTCCTTTCTCCAAAGTCTGGATGATAGAATTGCTGCACAAGAGAAACTTGTGGCATCCCTCAAGAAGCATAAAAGAGGATTGCTACGAAAGGTTTTTGCTAAATTGAGTGATAGTTGCGAGAAGCGAAATCTTAAGGAAGTTTCCGTATTATTTGCCGATGGTGATTGGATTGAGTCTAAGGATCAAGCATTAGATGGAATCCGACTTATTCAGACGGGAAATGTCGGCTTTGGCGTTTACATAGATAAAACTCAAAATGCCAAATACATTTCAGAGACTACATTCCACCGCCTAAACTGTTTGGAAATATATGACGGTGATATTCTCATTTCCAGATTGCCAGAGCCAGCCGGGAGAGCCTGCCTATTGCCCAAAAGCACAGAAAGAAGGATTACAGCCGTTGATTGCACTGTTATCAGAACAGACTCATCTGTCATAGATAGGAATTACCTTCTCCAATTCCTATGTTCTGAGCAATATCTAAAAACAGTTAATTCCTTTCTTGCCGGTGGAACACGCCAAAGGATCAGTCGAAAAAATCTTGAGGGAATAGAAGTTCCTTATCCCTCCATCGACGAGCAACGATATTGGGGAAGTTTTTTATGCAAAGTTGATGCTCGTATTTCTAATGAAGAACAGCGTCGGAGCAGTTTAAGCAGACTGCGATGCTTTATGTTGCAGCAGCTCTTCATATAAAGAGCTGTTGCAATAATGAAGTGCGAATTCGCAGTAGTGCCACATGAGTACGACTTGCGTGATCTATACGCGAATCCAAAACAGTTAGCATATTTGCGATTTTTTGTTGTGTTCTGTAAGGCGGACAGCAGATTTCAACATTTCCTACCAATTCAGAATTAAGATTGTTTACGCAACTACCAGCAGCAAAGCGTTTATATTGAGCGATCACATTATCTGAGCCGAGATAGTAACACAAGAATCTCTTCTCAAAGACATTGTTCTCATCTCGAATGAGTAGCCACCCGTCATGGATGCATCCGTCAATTTGAAGGATGTACGGTCTTCCAAAACTCATAGAGTTTGATAAGATCAAATCCCCCTGAAAAACTCTTCTGGATTTCTTTGCACCAGAGGGAACAATTTTTTCTCTTGTCCGAGTAATGTAAAGGTCATCAGCAGAAGTATCGCCAATCTTGATCCAGTTGATGCCATCCGTATCATCAGTAATATAAGCGTCTATTGGACGAGGCGAGCCGCCTCGATGAATGCTCACATAATCACCTAAGCGGATCGTGCTGCATTCTCTTTCAATCTCCGAAAAGACTTTGCTAACGACACCTCTTTTATGCTTCTGATCAAGCAAGCAGAATGGAGCTATATGACCGACAAAATCCCTTGCAGTAGCGGAATATCTCTGCTACCGCAAGGGATTTACCTTTGCTACAAGCCAGTATTCGGTTGCTGAAATAGTCCTCAAGTAACGGTCTTGAGAAGCGTCCGAAACTCCGGTTTCCGGGCTTCGATGAGCCGTGGAAAGCTGAGAAACTTTCAGATTTTGCTGAGCGTGTCACACGGAAGAACACCAATAACGAAACGAGTCTTCCCCTCACAATTTCGTCCAAAGACGGGCTTGTGGATCAGATCAGCTACTTCAATAAGACCGTTGCCAGCAAAGACATGAGTGGCTATTATCTCTTGAAGAATGGCGAATATGCCTACAACAAGAGTTATTCAGTCGGGTACGACTTTGGCTCCGTCAAGCGTCTTGACCGCTATGATATGGGCGCGCTTTCAACACTCTATATCTGCTTTGCACTCAAGAAACACGATTCTGATTTTATAAAAGCCTACTTCGATTCGCTCAAATGGTATCGTGAAATTTACATGATCTCTGCCGAAGGAGCAAGAAATCATGGGCTTTTGAATGTTCCAACTGATGAGTTCTTTGACACAAAGCATTACATACCGATGGATTTAGCGGAGCAGCGAAAAATCGCAGACTTCATGATTGCGTTAGAGCATCGAATAGAGGCACAGCAGTCTCTCGTAGATAACCTCAAGAAGCATAAAAGAGGATTATTGAATGCATTTTTTGCAGAAAAATCTGACTACTTTCTATTTTCTGACGCTTCCGCCTTAAAAATAGAGGAAGTATGCGATGTGCTGAGTGGAAAACGCATTCCAAAGGGAGAAACATTTTGCTCTCATCCTACGGAATACCGTTACATCACTGTATCAGATATGGGCGAGAAATATGTGTGTTCAGATAATTTGCAGTATATTTCAGAGCATACAGAAAAGCAGATTTCTCGTTATAAAGTCAAAGGTGGAGATATTATAATATCCGTTGCCGGTACTCTTGGAAAGTTGAACATTATTACCTCTGACTTGGGAGGCGTGAATTTAACCGAAAATTGTGACCGGTTTACAAACTTTAGAGGGGTTGGTTCCGAGTACCTTTACTATGTCCTTTCGTCGGATTTGATACAGTCACAAATTGAATCTTCAAAGACGAAAAATGGGCAACCCAAACTCGCCCTCGAACGGATAAGAAACTTCACCATTCCCGTACCACATCAAGAAATACAAGAACAGTTAGTTAAGGTGATGATTTCTCTTGACCAATATATTGCTTCTCAGCTTGCAATCCTTGATAGGTATTGCAAACTGAGAAGCGGGTTACTGCAACAGCTCTTTATATAAATAACTGTTGCAACATAGATGCTTTGACTTTCTCCATACGAAGTATTAGGCGCTCTTCTTTCTCTATCTTTGCATCCAATTTTAAGAGAAAGGAAGAAATCCACTTCTGCTCTGAAACAGGAGGGCGCAAAACCTTTACCGCGCCAAGCTGAGGGCTTGTTAACTGAGGAACGCCTGTTGATTCGATGTAGATGGATGTTGCATTGATCATGTAAGCGAAAAAATCCACATCATCATCATGTTTGGGGACTAATGAGAGAAGACGAACAATCGGAACATATTTGCAGTGACGAGCTATTGCATGACCTACTTCGCCCCTTCCAGAAACAGTGATGGAATCACCTTCAATTTTGAAGTAGTTTGCATAGCCATATAATCCGCTATTTGTCAGAGCGTTGGCAAATACCGGATATGGATGGTTTGCGGAATATGAAGATGAGCTATTTTCACGATCAATATCTCCCCCGGCAGAAATATTAAATATTTCTGCCAAACTTACAGTTTCCCATTTTTTGTGGTCAGCATCAGTGAAAGTCAGCGATCCTGAAATTAGAGCCTTAACGACACCTCTTTTATGCTTCTTGAGGGATGCCACAAGTTTCTCTTGTGCAGTTATCCGTTCATCAAGTTTTTTGAGGAAATCAGCAATGTGAGTTTGTTCCTTCAATGAAGGTAAGTGAAGAATTACACTCATGTAATCATCAAAAGAGATGTTCAGCAACCCGTCCATACGAACGCTTGAAGAAACAAGGCGTTTAAGCTGTCTATCTATCTTAGGATTATTCAAGGCAGTAGCAACATAGGGCGTATGCTCTGCGCCACTGACCTTGAAACAATGATAGACATACGGAATACGCGCCTCATCTTCGGTCAGCTCGTAACAGCAGCCATACTGTTTTGCTTTTGATGCACCGTGATTGTATGCCAATTCGCCTTTCTTTAGGAGAATATATTTCTTGAGACTTTGACCAGCATTGTCTCGTGAATACTTTTCGGACTGCATGATAAAGCCATTTCCTGCACTAAGCATCATAATAGGCGCATTTGAGGTGGGATCAGTACGATTAACCAATGAAGCGATTTGACCTAATGTAATTGTTCTGTACGGCTCATCGAAGTCCGGAAACCGGAGTTTCGGACGCTTCTCAAGACCGTTACTTGAGGAATATACTGCCCTGATTATCCCTCCAACGGATAATGTTCGTGGAGGTGGTCAATATGACTAACAATACACAATTCAAGACGCTTGTGAACACTTGGCTAAATCAAAAGCAGCCAATGATCACGCCATCAACCCATGCCAGCTTTACTCTGATTGCCGAAAATCATCTAATTCCATACTTCGGCAAGCGTAAGATCGGCAGCATCACCGAAACGGACATCCAGAGCTACATTTCGTACCTCCATGATGCCGGTAGGTTGGACAAGACCGGAGGGCTAACGGTAAAGACCATCCGGGATGTGATCCTCGTTCTCAGACTTTCGATGGAGTTTGCGTACAAAGAAAGGGCAATTCCACTGCTGAACTGGGATCTCGTCGAGTACCCGAAGGAACTTGGCATTAAGAAGGTAGTTTCTCTTTCAAAGGATCAGGAGCAAGCTCTGATTCAGTGTATCTACATGAACTTGAACAGGAAGACTGCTGGCATTCTCATTGCACTCTTTACCGGAGTACGCATTGGAGAACTCTGCGGATTGCAGATGAAGGACATCTCGTTGACAGATAAGACCATCAGCATCAATAAGACTGTCCAGCGCATCTATGACAAAAAGAAGGGCGAGTCCTATCTTCACATCGGACCGCCCAAAACGAAAACTTCTGCAAGGACGATCCCTGTTCCGTCTCTTCTGATGAACATTATCAAGAAGTTCTACACGGATAACCCTAACCACTACTTCTTGACCGGCAAAACAAAGCCGACAGAGCCTCGTACTTATCGACAGTTCTTCACCCGTTTCCTGAAACGGAATGGATTGGAGAAGGTGAAGTTCCATGAGATCCGACACACATTCGCGGTCAGGGCGATTGAGATTCCGGAGTTTGATATAAAGTCGCTCTCTGAAATCCTCGGTCATAAGAATGTGTCCTTTACACTGAATGTCTACGGAAGTGCAAACCTCCAACAGAAGGTCAAGTGTATGAATTTACTGAACGATCTACTGTAATCTTATTCAGTTCTGACTTGGCTTTTACAGTGCAGCAGAAACGAATAACCGTTTCCAGCGATTCAGATTCATTGACTCGATGTGCTGTTCATAGGAGGCACTATTCGACTTTCCGAAACAGAGTGACTTCTTCTTGAGCCGTGAAAGGCTGCACAAAAAAATGAACGCAGTACACGGATTCCACAATCGCGGAATCGTGTACTGCGTTTGTATTTTAGAAATGATTTTTGCGATTTAAGCAAGGATTGATTTGTGGAGGCGTTTTTGGGCATTTATAACCGTTCAACCGCAAGTGTTGCCGGATTGACTTTGATGATTACCTTCCCCTTGCTTTGGGCGTACATCACTGTCTTGCCTGTACCGCTGGGCTTGCCGTCCCATACTGCAATGATGTAATCAGCGTGATCTACCATGTACCGATTGCGCTTGTCCATGCAGTCAGGAGTATAGTGCGTTTGAAGAAGCGTTTCTTTATCACATTGAGCAGCAATGCCATAGTACCTTTCGCGCATTGCTGCATTCCACTTGGCTGCCTGTGTTTCGCACGGTATGGCACTCTCAAGCGTAATGCCAGGATAAGTCTTTTTCAGTTCCAGTATGATCTCGGCGGCGTACATATCAACGCCGAGAGCCATGCCAGAGATAAAGTGGGTGACATTTTCATCTGTAATCAAAGAGATAATTTGTTTTTTTAGGGTTTCTTTGAGCGCAGTGCAGCGTTCATCATCCTCACGAAAGCCAAAGGGTAAATTTTGAGGTCGGTGTCCGGTGAAGGCACAACTTTTCATATTCTTGATCTCCTTATATGTATTAGCGTGTGTTTCTAAATCGCTTATACATAGATTATAGCATAGAAAATCAAGAAATTTGTAGAAATAAGTCGGCAAAAGAAAAAACTGCGTGAAAAATCACGCAGCCTTCAATGAGCTTACTTCATGTTATCCTTCTCTTGCTGGATCATCAACTCAACCATTTGCAAAATACGCTTTTGCGCTTCGGGAGGAAGATCAGCAATTTTCTTTGAGAGTTCTGAGGCTTTTGCCTCTCCGCTATGCTCTAAGACATCGCAGAAAATTGAATCAGCGGATGTCTCCAAGCCATTGAGCAAAATAATCAGCTTCTCGCAACGCGGAAATGACATCCCTCTCTCGACGGTGGAAATATAATTTGTGGTTAAGCCGGTCTTTTCTGCAAGATCCTCTTGTGTAATACCAAGACGCTCACGGGCTTGCTTAACGCGCTTTCCTATTCGTTTATCAATCATGGGCGTTTACCTGTTCCTTTTCTAAATCGCTCATGAATATTATATGGATTAGAACCATAGTGATACAGAAACGCTAATGGTGTTACTATGGATTAGCGAATGATTTTACGGTAAAATTCAAGGAAAAGACACAAAAAAGGAGCCTCTGCCGATACCCAAACCGGGCATCGACAGAGGCTCTTGGTTCGTTTTCCGGGCATTCAAACAAGTGCCGAAATCGACACTTATTTCCGCGCTAAAGAAGAAACTGCGCA
>OWJI01000706.1_pt1 | contig 23036 bp, 10 predicted proteins | sample 1732541 | NCBI WGS metagenome assembly OWJI01 (sample SAMN05065727, study PRJEB22554) | human gut metagenome | biome: ENVO:2100002; feature: ENVO:00000062; material: ENVO:00002003 | host: Homo sapiens | place: USA
ATCTACACTTATGCGATCGTCGGCAGCGTCAGATGTGTATAAGAGACAGGTGAAACAGACCGGCTATGGGTAGCAGTTTACGACGGTTTCTCACGCATGGCAGTACCACTGTTCATGATTGTTTCCGCCTTTCTCCTTGCACCGATGAAAGAAGAACAGACCACATGGCAATTTTACCGCCAGCGCTGCTTACGCATCCTGCCACCATTTTTTATTTTCATGATACTCTATAGTACCTTACCAATGTTGTGGGGAGCAATCAATAGAGAGACATCATTGAATGATATGTCGCGAATATTACTGAACTTCCCATCACAGGCCGGACACTTATGGTTTATGTATCCTTTGATCAGTCTTTATTTGTTCATACCCATCATATCACCGTGGTTGAGTAAAGCCACAAAGAAAGAAGAACGTTTCTTCATTGGGCTATTCCTGTTATCAACGTGTATGCCGTATCTCAACCGCTGGTGCGGTGAAGTATGGGGGCAATGTTTCTGGAATGAGTACCACATGTTATGGTACTTTTCAGGCTACCTGGGATATCTGGTATTAGCACATTACATACGTGTTCACCTTACATGGAACCGTTCCAAACGTCTCACCGTAGGAGGTATTCTAATGATCATCGGAGCTGTATGGACCATTTACTCATTCTATATTCAGGCTGTACCCGGAGAAATTCTTTCCACACCTGTAATAGAAATAGGATGGGCTTTCTGTACAATCAATTGTGTGCTTCTTACAACGGGTACATTCCTTATTTTCACATGCATCAATCGCCCAAATCCCCCACGGATTCTAACAGAAGCATCAAAACTCAGCTATGGCATGTATCTCATGCATATATTCTGGCTCGGGTTGTGGGTAACAGTATTCAAGCACACTCTGGCACTGCCTACCGTTGCGGCTATACCTTGTATTGCAGTGAGTACTTTCATTTGCTGTTTCGTAACAGCAAAGATCATCTCATTTATACCGGGCAGTAAATGGATAATAGGATAAATATCAAATTGTTTATGAAAAATTGGGTGGCTGATCCTAAAGAAATTCTAAGATTTGCGCAAATCTTTGCGCAAATCTTAGAATTCCGTGTCTAAAATATATTCATAACCCTACAGAAAGACATTAATTCCGTCAACGAGTTATTAAAAAACTGCAAACTCATAAATTCGCGTATCTTTCCCATTAGCAGCCTGTACCGGTTGAGTAACCAACAGACGCAGATAGCGTACCTTCTCAGTCTTACCCAAAGAACGGTTAATTACATTCTGCTTATTTCCGGTTACAAAGTCCAATGTGCGCCATGCTTCATTCGGGTTATTCCGGCCTTGCAAGAAGCAACTGCCGGTGATGTAAGAATAGCTTTCCTGAGCAGCATTCACCATCTTCCAACCGCTTATTTCCTTTTCCATTCCTAAATCAAAATCAATATAGTTAGGGAGCATAGAGGTATCGCACCATTTAGTATTCTCGTTTCCATCAATGAGAAATGCAGGTTTCTCATTGTCGTTGGTATATCCCGACCAAGCAACGATATGTTCCGGTTTCAACAGATTGATCTTCAGTTCTGCTGTCTTCTGCAAGCTGGCATCATCTTCATTGGCAGTCTGGAATAAAGTAGATAGTGCTTTAACAGGTGCATACGGTTCTTCAACCAATGTAGCAGCAAAAATAACAATATCTTTATTATCGGGCAGGATAACCTCAGTTGCTTTAGCAGGGATGTCAATGGCAAACTTGAACATATAAGTAAACTCATAAGCATGATCTCCCTCAGCGGAATGGCGGTGTGTACCGACATAGCCCACTTCTGCATCTTTCAAATAGCCTTGTGTATGGCCTGTATACCCCCATTGTCCGATGAAACCGGTATAAGAAGGAACGACAATCTCCTGCAAATTCTTCCCTGCCTGGAATACGCCTCTAACATCTTCTTCAGCAGTTGCCGCAGCAGCCAGTATATACAAACGGTTATAGGAATGTCCGGCAGGCAGTTGCAAGGTATTTCCGCTACATAACATACCATTCATTTCTTCTTTTGTTTCCAGATGGAAAGGAACACGATTAACAGTTATATCGGCAGGTATTAATTCAGCGGCATAAGAATAACCGGCTTCGAAATTAGCCTCCCAACGGAATTCGTTCCAGCTGAAACATTTACGGTCATAATTGAGAGGCAGTTGTTCGCATCGCAATTCTTCCTTCTTATTATCATTGAAACGGACTTTATAGGTCCTGATGCTGTTGGGCTGTATGGAGACTTCCAGCTGATTACCGCTAAAGTCCGCACTTCCTATATTCTTCTCCGTACCATCTGCTTCAACGGCACTTGTAATAGTTCCTGCAAATGTCAGCACTGCATTTTGTGGAGCTTTGCCACCCGTTTCGTACACACGCACCACATATTCGTCCGAACTTTCCGCTTTCTTCAAAGCTTTGATGACAACGTTACTATTGTCCGAAGATGCGAAAGAGAAGGTTTTGCCCAATGTTCCGGAATGTTTCCCGGCAGCAAAAGCCTTCAAACGCTGATTTAATACTTCAGACTCCTTAACGACCTGCGCCTTATCCAAACCGCCGGCGTGCCCTACCAAACTATAAGTGAAAGTATGATATCCCAGGTCCTGACGGTCCTGATACGGATAGTTGTTCTTAGTCTCGGGTGTATGAAGCAATGTCAGGCGGAGTGTATGATTATCAGGTTTATCCCAGCCATATTTACTGTCATTCATAATAGAAACACCATAACTGCCGTCACTATCGGTTAAATCCGCCCAATATTGGGCATACACTTCATAAGCGGTCAATATATTATTACCTCTCTGAACGCTGCCTATACCCAAATCGTAGGTCGCCTTTTCGTTATCAACATTCAAGGGGAATTCTGCTTTCAGCAGTGCATTCGTTGACTGCCAGTCTATCTCATTGTAAAAGTCTATACGGTCAGCCAATTCTCCCTCGTAAAGCCGGATATACTGACGGAACAACGATTTGCCATGGCGCTTTTCTATACACAAAGTCTTGCGCAGGGCACCGTTCTCACACAGATTCATTTTCACGTCTTCAGTAATAGAAACAGGTGCACGGTCAATAGTCTTTTTCAGAATCTCCCAAGCTGGCCAATTATATGATTCATTCTCAGTAAAAAGAGCCAGACGAATAGATTTGCCGTCCTTAACAAGTTCTTTATTATTTTTCTTATCGTAAAGCGAGATTATATCTCCTTGCTTATCCAATGAGATTTTATAGACAGAGTTCTCCACTGTTGTTTCTGAAACAAAAGAATCTGCCTGCTTCTGGTTTCCGGAAAGCCGGATATCATACACGGCATATCCTGTAGCAGGTACAGTTGCTTCTATCAATAAATACACAGTTCCATTCCGGTAAGACAGTAATTGGGAAGCTACTTGCTTGCCTTCCGCATTATAAACACTGACACCTTTGGGGAATTTGGGAGCTTCAATCGCTACCTCCGCTACATCCGTAACCGGAAATCCGAGTGCATTGTAAAGCACAACCGGAATACCCTTGACGCGAGTATCCATTTTCTCAGAAACAGCCCCTACCGAAGCTGTCAGGACACCTGAAAATTGCTTTAATGAAAGCAATTCATCATTCCACGAAAACTCATAAGCGCGTGGGATACTGGTACCGGTAAGGTCATCATGGAATTGGTGGAAAATGAAACGCTTCCATGCTTCTGTCAGACTTTCACCCGGATAGCCGGCTATACCCAACCAATCCGCTGCTACGGCCGCTCTTTCGGCAGCATCTCCCAAAAGTTCATTCTGACGGTTATAAAGCTTCATGGCAGCTTGCGAAGTATAACATCCGGTTCCATGTACATCCATCAGCAATTCGCCGTTGAAAACGGGCAATTCCGAATGTTTTTCATAAGGAAGATAATCCTTGAATAGCTGATCGCTCGTTGCGCTGATTATTTCTAACGGTCCGTTCCCCTTGATACCTTTCTCTACAGAATTGACAGAGCCTATTGAGGGAGAACCACCCGTATCACCCGTGCCATAATAGCGATAAACCGTATTCAATGGAGTGCGCTTAGTCAGTCCCATCAATTCTTTATCTTCCGACAGGTCGATGTTATTCCAGCGCTTACCATAATCATAGCCATGAGCAAGCATAATAGAAGAACCGTCAATCCCCTTCCACAATCCAAGCATAAAAGGATGTTTGCTCTCTCCATAAAAAGGATGGTTACGCCAGTCGAGTTTCTGCGAAGAAAAGCCGATGAGACCGCAATGTTTGGCAATAGTAGGCAGCGTCCAGCCAAAGCCAAAACAGTCGGGCAAGAAAATATCCGTGCTTTCTGTCCCAAACTCTTTTCTGTAATATTCCTGTCCAAGCAGGATGTTACGAATAGAAGACTCAACAGAGGGTACCAGCACATCCGATGCTTCCCAACTACTGCCACTGATATGCCAGCGACCTGAACGCACAAATGCTTTGAGTTGCTCATATTCACTGGGAAAGTATTCTTTCATCCAAGCATATTTGACACCTCCTTCAAAATTGAAGATATAATCGGGATACTTCTTCAACAAAAACAGATTACGGGACAAGGTATTCCAAACATACTCTTTGATGGTGGTTTGGACATCCCAATTCCATTGGGTATCCAGGTGGGCATCTGCCACCATATAAGCTTTCGCTTTTTTCTCCGGTTTTGCACTCTGTGCATGCATACTACCTGAACAAAGCAGCGTAGATGCTAATAGGATAACTGGTAATTTCATAGTAAAATATTCTATTGTGAATAATACAGATATTTATCAATCGCAAAAATAGCGGCACTTACCTAAAAGCATACCTATATTTATGCCATAAAAGTGTAATTACATGGCTATGGCTGTAAAACGCACAAAAAAGTCAGAAAAGTATTACTCTTTTTTCTATGCTTCCCAACCATATCCGACCATAATTCTCTATCTTTGCAATACCTAATTAGTCCGATATACAGATATGAAAAACAGACACTACTTCCCCCAAGTTTCACTGCTTATCTGCATCTTATGCTGCTTTCCGCATTTGATTCATGCATACAGTCTGCGGCAATTTTCAAACAAGAACGGTTTATCCAACAGTGCTATCTTATCCCTTTACCAGGATCATCAGGGAGTTATCTGGATCGGTTCATGTGACGGTTTGAATATTTTCGACGGTACCAATATCCATGTGTACAATCCTGCCAACCCGACGAAAGCCTCGCTATCCGGAAATCTGATTAACGACATCATGGAGACTGAAAAGGAGGTATTATGGATACAGACCAACTATGGACTGGACCGTCTGGATACCAAACACCAGACATCTAAAAGCTTTACGGAGTTCAAAGACAAGAACTATATGGCAAAAAGCAGGGATAATGACCTTTTCATCGTAAAAGACGACGGATATATCTATTACTATCAACCGGAAAAGCAACTCTTCCAAAAGCTGGAAGTACCTCAAATAGCATTTGGACACGTATTATCCACCATCATCGACGAAAACAATATTCTATGGATATTCACTTCGGATAATGACACCCGCAGCTATCAGATAAACAAGAATAAAGAAGGAATAACCCTCACCCCCAACAATCTTTTCAAGCACCCCGAACAGTTACTATGGGCATTCGCAGAAGAAGATCTGGTCTATTTCATCGATAAGACTTACTCACTCTATGAATATGACTTCGGCAATCAACAGCAATACTTTATTGCAGATCTCAAAGCAGAAGTCGAAACTCGCGGAGAAGTTTCTTCCATCATCAAACAACAAAACGACTATTACATTGGCTTCAAAAGCAGCGGATTGATCGTATTGAAATATATGTCCGATCAGAAAATAAAATACCAGATGCAAGATACGGAAATCCATTCCGGCATCTTCTGCCTGATGAAGGACAAATATCAGGATATTGTTTGGATAGGAACAGACGGACAAGGGGTATACATGTACTTCAATGATGCTTTCTCCATTACCAATACGCTGCTGGATACTCCTGTATACCAGATAAACAACCCCGTACGTACCGTTTACTACGACGAGGAACAAACCTTATGGATAGGAACCAAAGGAGGAGGTATATTGCGTATCAGGAATTATTCTCCGGAAACCAATGCAGCAGCTTCTTTCGACCGGATCTCCATCAGCAACAGTACCTTAACCGACAACACCGTCTATTGCTTTGCCCCCGGTTCTGCGAACAGGTTGTGGATTGGAACAGAAAACGGCCTCAACTACTATTCATACCAAAATAAACAGCTGAAAGCATTTACAGTGATAGCCGATGGAAAGAAGGTGAAATATGTACATTCCATCAACGAATTAAATGATACCACTTTATGGGTATCCACTGTAGGTGAAGGTATCGTAAAAGTTATTTTGGATAAAGCCGGTAACTCTCCTTCCGTTAAATCGGCTACCAGAATTGTTCTGGATGACGGGCGTATGGCTTCCAATTATTTCTTTACCTCCTTCCAAGAGAATGATTCTATCCTTTGGTTCGGTAATCGTGGTTATGGAGCCTACCGGCTCAATGTCGAAACCGAACAGCTAACTCCATACAGATTTGATAATGTAGTGAACAGTCAGACGGCCAATGATATTTTCGCCATTTATAAAAATGAGAAAGGATATTGGCTGGGAACCAGCTCCGGACTACTTCACTTCAATGAAGATTACTCACATTATCATGACAGGGCTGACCTTTTCTCAAACAACACAGTACATGGCATTTTGGAAGACCAGCAAAATAACCTTTGGATCAGCACGAATCAAGGACTGGTAAGGTTCAACCCTAAAACCAATACCGGGCAGACTTACGACCGGGAAAACGGACTGGAAGTCACTGAATTCAGTGATGGAGCTTTCTATAAAGACTTGCGGACCGAAACTTTGTTCTTCGGAGGGACAAACGGGTTTGTCACCGTCAAGCCTAACGCTTATATTATGGCAGACTATATGCCTCAAATAAACCTGAAGGGATTATCTATCTTCGGAAAAGAATACAATATTCATGATTTTCTTCACGACAAGAAAGGAAAGAAGATACTTCAGCTGGATTATAGCCAGAACTTCTTCTGTATCGACTTTATGGCAATAGATTATATAAATGGTAACAATTACTCTTATTCTTACAAATTGGACGAAGTAAGCAGCCAGTGGATAGAAAGTGGAATATCGGCCAGCGCCATCTTCTCCAATCTTGCACCCGGACAATATACCCTGTTAGTGAAATACAAGAATAACATGAATGGAAAAGAGTGCGAACCGCAGAAACTTCTGATTCAGATTACTCCTCCCTGGTATTTAAGTAACTGGGCGTATATTCTCTATTTCATATTAATCGCTTTGTTCTGCATTCTTGCTGTTTACAGGATAGTTCATCAATACCGCCGGAAGCAACACCGCATGATTGAGAAATTGAACCGGGAAAAGAAAGAAGAAGTCTATGAGTCCAAGCTGCGCTTCTTTACCAACATCACGCATGAATTCTGTACGCCGCTGACGCTGATTTATGGTCCGTGCGAAAAGATACTTGCCTACCCGCAATCTGATTCGTATATCCGCAAATACGGGAAGATGATACAGCAGAATACAGAAAAACTGAATGGCTTGATTCTGGAACTGCTGGAATTCCGCAGGCTGGAAACCGGTCATAAAGTGCTTTCTATCCAAAGATTATCTGTATCGGACAAACTCCGGAACATAGCGGAATCCTTCTGTGAATTGGCTGAAAATAAGAATCTGAACTATCGGTTGGATATTGAGCCGGACATTGAATGGAACACGGATATCAGTTGTTTCAGCAAGATCGTCAATAACCTGATCTCAAATGCTTTCAAATATACTCCGGAAGAAGGGAATATCACCATCGACCTGAAAGTAGAAAACCAGCTTCTAACCCTTAATATATCCAACTCAGGAAAGGGGATAGCGAAAGAGAATCTTGCAAAGATATTCGATCGCTATAAGATATTGGATTCTTTTGAAATGAATGGCAAGAATTCACGGAATGGGCTGGGATTGGCTATTTGTAAGAATATGGTTACTCTGTTGAACGGTGAAATCAATGTCAGCAGTATTCAGAATGAGATAACGACATTTACAGTCACTTTACCGGAACTATCGCCCACTGCACAGGAAGCGGAAACACCCCAAAAAGTGTATGAAACAGGACCTCTGAATACAAATACGGAGCCCATGGAACTGGAACAGACCGCTGTTAATTTCGACACTTCCAAGCACACGGTTATGATCATTGACGACGATCCTTCTATGTTATGGTTCGTCTCGGAAATATTTGTAGATAAATACAATGTATTATCTTTCAATAACGCTGCAGAAGCTTTGGCCAGTCTGGAACTGAAACAGCCGGATCTGATTATTTCAGATGTGATGATGCCTGAAATAGACGGACTTTCCTTTGCCCAGAAAATCAAGCAAAACAAGTTATGGAGCCATATTCCACTCATTCTACTGTCTGCCCTTCATCACGAAGACGATCAGGTGAAAGGCATTGAGGCTGGTGCAGAAGTGTATGTGACGAAACCTTTCAATGTAAAATACTTAGAGAAAGTAGTCTACCGGTTGATTAAAAGAGAATCGGACCTGAAAGAATATTATAGTTCCATATTCAGTTCATTCAAAGTGGAAAACGGGAACTGTATCCACAAAGAAGATCAGGAATTCCTGGATAAGGTGATAGAAACCATAGAAAAGAATATCACAAACCCTGACTTATCCGTTGAACTATTGAGCAGTGACCTGGGCTATAGCACCCGTCAGTTCTACCGTAAATTAAAGCCTATAACGGACAAATCTCCTGCTGATATCATCAAAGAATATCGCCTCACAATGGCCGAGCGACTGTTGCTGACAAAGAACTATACCATTGAGGAAATAATGGACAAGACAGGTTTCAATAACCGCGGAACGTTCTATAAGTTATTCTCCCAGCGTTTCGGTATGCCACCACGCCAATATAGGGAACAGCAGAAGGATAGTGTGAAGAAGGAATTGACAGACTAAAAGAACAAAAAATGAGGTTGTAACCTTTGTTACAACCTCAACATATAAATCCATAGATTATTTCCTTTTGGTTTCCTTCAATACTTTCTTTTCCGTACTGTCCAGTTTCCTCTGTACTTTTTTCACATCTTCAGCAGGAGGAAGACTTTCAGGAACAATCCCTCTCTGTAACAGCATATTTCTAACAGCAGTATTATTATCTACATGCTCCTGACCAATCGGATTAATCCCTCTTAAATCTTTAGTCTGTATATTTACACTTGTCATTTCAGCAGCCAAATCTTTTGCCTTAATACTGATAGTAGGAAGAAAATCAGCTACAGGACGACTATCGGGAACTCCCATTTTACGTTTTAATTGTTGTGTACTCAAACGGAACAGCGCTTGGTCACCTTTAGAACGTATAAGGGCAAATCCTTTACTATCTACCCCTCTTTCATAAATAACACCTGATAACTGCTTTTCAGTCTGTCCAAGCTTTTCACGAGCTTTTACACGTTCATACTCAAGTAAACGCTGTTCTATCAATTCCGCTTTCCGGGTTTGCACCGCAAAATAATTCTGCGCAAAAGAGATCTGTTCTTTACGGCTATCACCATTTTGTGCAATTAGATAACAGGCATAGCGGGTAAGCATCATGTCATCAATAGCTTTTTCGGCTCCTTTAGGCATTGCGATCGTTTTCCTGACGTCAGGAAAATGATCGGGAACATGTTCTGAGGCATGTTCACAAGCTTCTTTAGCTTTATCAATCACCTTGACGAAGTTCTCCCACTTAGAGTAACCCAACAAAACCTGCAATTCTCTTGCACTCCAGCATTCTACACCTTCGTATTCGGAAGCGGCCTCTTCAAACTGGCGGAATAAGGCTAAAATTTCATTTCCTTTCATTTATTTATAGTAGTTGGTCTATTTCCCCTTTACAATCCTCTTAATATCATTCAACTTATTCAATGCCTCCAGCGGGGTCAGATTATTCACATCCAGATTCAAAATCTCGTCACGTATCTGGCAGAGCACAGGATCTTCCAACTGGAAAAAGCTAAGCTGCATGCCGCCACGCGTCTCTCCTACTTCCGCCATCGGCTTACTTGCAATACCTTGCTGACGATTGTCTGCCTCAAGCTGTTTCAGAATGTCATTCGCACGTTTTACGATACTTTTCGGCATACCCGCCATCTTTGCCACATGGATACCAAAGGAGTGTTCACTACCGCCACGTTCCAGTTTACGCAGGAAAATGACCTTATTATCCACCTCCTTAACGGAAACATTGTAGTTCTTGATACGCTTGAAGCTTTTCTCCATCTCGTTCAACTCGTGATAGTGCGTAGCAAACAACGTACGCGCCTTTGCTTTAGGATGCTCATGGATATGCTCTACAATCGCCCAGGCAATAGAAATACCGTCGTACGTAGATGTACCTCGTCCCAACTCGTCAAAGAGCACCAGACTGCGCGAAGAAAGGTTATTCAAAATATCAGCCGCCTCATTCATTTCCACCATGAAAGTAGACTCTCCGACAGAAATATTATCACTGGCACCTACACGGGTAAATATCTTATCCACCAAACCGATATGTGCACTCTCGGCAGGTACGAAGCTACCAATCTGTGCCAGCAGCGTTATCAACGCCGTCTGTCTCAGCAATGCAGACTTACCCGCCATATTCGGACCGGTAATGATGATGATCTGTTGCGAGCTACTATCCAGCACCACATCATTGGCAATGTACTTCTCTCCTATGGGAAGTTGCTTCTCGATAACCGGATGTCGTCCCTGGCGGATATCCAGTACATCGTTGTCTTCGATGACAGGACGTATATAATTATTCTCACGTGCCACATTGGCAAAAGACAGCAAACAGTCCAGACGCGCGATCTGGTTTGCATTCACCTGAATGGCAGGAATAAACTCACTTAAAGCCTGCACCAGTTCCATGTAGAGCTGGGTTTCCAGTATCAATATCTTATCTTCGGCACCGAGAATTTTCTCTTCGTACTCTTTCAGCTCTTGTGTAATGTAACGTTCGGCATTGGCCAAGGTCTGTTTACGTATCCACTCCTGTGGTACCTTATCCTTATGTGTATTGCGCACTTCAATATAGTAACCGAATACATTGTTGTAACCGATTTTCAGACTGGGAATTTCAGTCAGCTCACTTTCCCGTTGCTGTATCTGTAGCAGATAATCTTTACCGGAATAAGCTATCTGGCGTAATTCATCCAATTCGGCATTGACGCCCGACTTCATAACACCACCTTTGTTTATCAGCAACGGAGGATCATTATTAATCTCTTTTTCAATGCGGTCGCGAATGGACTTACAGATATTCAGTTGCTCACCGATACGGTTCAGACTGGCATTATCCGCCTCCATACAAGCTTCCTTAATAGGCTCGATAGCCTGCAAAGCCACCTTTAATGCAACTACTTCACGAGGAGAAACACGTCCTACAGCCACTTTAGAGATGATACGTTCCAGATCGCCTATCAGATGCAACTGCTCTTCGATCAGTTCTTTGAAATCCGGCTGACGAAAGAAGTATTCCACCACGTTCAGACGTTCATTGATAGGCAGTACATCTTTCAACGGAAACACCAACCAGCGCTTCAGTAAACGGGCACCCATCGGACTGATAGTCTTATCAATCACATTCAGCAAACTGCTGCCTCCATCATTCATGCTGCCTATCAACTCAAGGCTACGGACCGTGAATTTATCCAGACGGACGTATTTATCTTCTTCAATACGTGCCAAAGAAGTGATATGCCCGATTTGGGTATGCTGCGTCATGATGAGATATTGCAGGATAGCTCCCGAAGCGATGATACCATTCTTGAGATGCTCTACACCAAAACCTTTCAGATTCTTCGTTTCAAAATGCTTCAGAAGTTTCTCCCGGGCGGTAGTCTCTGTAAACACCCAGTCGTCCAGTTCGAAAGTAAAGAACTTACTTCCGAAATTCCCCTCGAACATGCCCCGCTTACCACGCTCAAAAAGTACTTCTTTAGGCGCGAAGTTATTCAATAGCTTGTCTACATAGTCGAAAGGCCCTTCTGCTGTGAGGAACTCACCCGTAGATATATCGAGAAATGCCACACCGCACGTTCCCTTACCAAAATGTACGGCAGCCAGGAAGTTATTCTCCCGGTAATTCAGTATATTATCATTAATAGAAACACCGGGAGTTACCAGTTCCGTAATACCCCGCTTCACCAGTTTCTTGGTCATTTTCGGGTCTTCCAACTGGTCACAGATGGCTACACGCTTCCCGGCACGTACCAGTTTAGGCAGATACGTATCCAGTGCATGATGAGGGAATCCCGCCATTTCAACAGTCTTCCCTTTACCATTGGCACGCTTAGTCAGGGTAATTCCCAGGATTTCGGCTGCAACAACAGCATCGGTAGAATAAGTTTCATAGAAGTCGCCGCAACGAAACAGCATAACGGCATCAGGATGCTTGGCTTTCAGGTCCAAGAACTGTTTCATCATCGGGGTAAGGACAATATCTTCTTCGCTCACAGTAGTTGTTCTTTATAAATTTATTAATATGCAAAAGTGCAGCTATTTCCGCAGCCATGCAAAGATAATTCTTTTTTAGAAAACAAGTACTGGGGGGACTCAAATCCTTAGTAAGCCTTAACAAAAACAACACTTTTACTAAAACATGTTATAAAACACTCTTTTTTATTTGTTTTATTTGCAGATATTCCAAAAGTCCGTATCTTTGCACTGTGTTTTTCATAGTATTAGATTTAAGGTTAACAAAGGTTGGAGTACAGCGGTACTCCTTTTTTTATGCCCATACCTTACAGGGAGGTTCACAAAAATGCCATTTTGATTGAAGTATTGCCAATAATACCCTATTTTTGCAATCGCCACCAAAGAAAATACCTTGTAACATTATGGAAAACAGAATGCATCGTACAGAAATTCAGATATATGTATCCCCCTTTCTCATTGTCATCTTCCTATTAATGAGCATTTTCTCATATGCACAGCAAATAATAGCCAAACAAATGCCTTTTCTGGAACAGCTGCCTTCCAATGAAGTAATAGACTTACATCAGGATCAGAATGGATTCATCTGGTTAGGAACTAAAAACGGCTTAGGGCGATATGACGGATACCAACTCCAGACTTTCAAATCAGATTTTAACCAGCCTCATTTATTAACCGATGATTTCATCTGGTGTTTTGCTGAGGATGATAATTGCCTGCTGGTAGGAACAAGACAGGGAGTTAATTTGGTGGATAAAAGTAACTATCAGATACGGCCATTCCCAGATACAGAAATCCAGAATACATGGATAAACTTCATGTTGGTAGATAGCCGGAAAGAACTATGGATATGTACCCGTAATCAGGTTTCTCACTACAATTCCGACTATTCGTTGAAGAAACGTTACGGAAATTTGATCCCGGCGGTTCCCAATAATGGTATAAACTCAATATATGAAGATCATTTCGGCAATATATGGGTATGCACATGGGGAGGAGGTTTATATAAGTATCTCAAGAATACAGATACATTTATGAGTTTCCCTACACTCGGAGTGAATAATAATCCGTTTAAAATATTTCAGGACAGAGATGACCAATATTGGATATTGACTTGGGGAGACGGTATCTACCGTTTTCATCCGGATGCAACAGAGGATAAAATGTACACGCATCAAGAAATCTTCAATGAAAAACTGCACCTGCCTGAAACCGCCTTCTTCAGTGTAGTACAAGATGATGTTTACGGCTATATATGGGTATTCGGCTACCACGAACTCTATGCTTTCAAAGTGGTGGACGGACATCTGGAAAAAGTGGACCTCAGCTCGTATATGTTCGATTATAACAAAATGTTCAGCCAGATCATTAAAGACAGGGAAGGCAACCTTTGGGCCGGGGCTTATGACAGCGGGTATCACTTGCTAATGGGAAATCCTGCCATAGCTAATAACTTCCTGCCCAAACTGAAAAGACATGTAGGTTTCGACACGAATATAACCACTCTGGGTATTGACCCCAACAATGGGCTCTGGTTCAATCAGGAACGTTGGGGACTCTGCTGGTATGACATAGAACAGGATAAATTCTATGACTACTCGAATACAAATTCCGGAGTGCATAATGTAGGATATATCCTCCGTTCGAAACAGCCGGGAGAATTCTGGTTGGGATGCAGAGACCAGCCTACTCTCTACAAAGCAAAACTAAACAGTAAAAGAGAAATTGAGTACCTACTGGCAAAGGACTTATATACACCAAAGGGGACTACAGGCAACATTACATCCATGTATGAAGACAGTAAGGGAAATTTATGGGTAGCTACTACCGGACAGCTCTATCTAAAACCGGATGGCAAAGACTTTATCATCCCCGAATTCTCTCTGCCCAACATTACATCTATTGCAGAAGACGGACACGGTAACATCTGGTTGGCAACCGAAGATTCCGGTTTACATAAGGTTTCTTTACGGGATAAGCTGAAACCGATTAAACAATACTCAACCCAGAATTCATCCTTACCCAGTAACAATATTGATAAGATAGTGATCCAGGAAAACCATCTATGGATCGCCACTACTCAAGGTTCCATCCTGAAAATGGATTTCAACTCAGAGACAATGAAGGACTTCAGTAGCTCATGCGGAATGACCGGACAGTCTATTTTAGGGATGAAACATGACAGGAATACCCTTTGGATACTAACAAACCGACAATTGACTGCCTATGATATCCAGTCAGATAGATACATTCATTATTCAAATTCAGACGAATCCGTTCAGATAAACTCGTTCAAGAAGGACGTCATAGACTTGTTCAATGGCAAGCTTTATGCCGGTGGGCATGGTGGCTTTGTATCGATGGCTTCCTCAAAATTCCCGTCTAAGAAGATCAATTCCAATCCGGTCATCATAACAGATATCAAAGTATCCAATAATTCTTTCTTCTTCAATCCCCAGCGCCAGTCGAAAGATTTATCAACCCGAAGCGTCTGGTTGGAGTCCGAAGATAACAATCTTGAAATCTTCTTCTCCGCTCTTCAATTTACAGCAACATCGAGAATAAGATACGCCTACAAGATGGATGGCGTGGACAAGGAATGGGTATACACCGAAACCGGCAACCGATCAGCTTTCTACAATAAAATCCCTAAAGGATACCATACTTTCAAAGTGCGTTCTACAGACGAATACGGCTACTGGAAAGACGACGTCACAGAACTGCGTATCTATAAAAAGCCGGCTTGGTATGAAACATGGTGGGCATATGGTACCTATATAACTCTCACCATCCTGATTCTTTATTCCATCATGTTCTATTACTTGCACAGGGTAAGGCAGTCCGACCAGGTCAGATTCCAGAAAGAACTGACCAAGACTAAACTGGAATATTTCACCCATATAAGCCATGAATTACTCACCCCACTTACTACCATCAGCTGCGTAGCGGACAACCTAAAAGAAACAAAGGTTTCTCCACAGGAAGATGTACATATATTGAAAAGTAATGTGCTCCGCTTAAAACGCTTAATCCAGCAAGTGCTAGATTTCCGGAAAGTAGAAAACGACTCGTTTGTACTTACCCCTACCTATGGCAATATCAGCAGCTTCATCCGTGAAATCTACCATACAGGCATACGACCGATCATTGAAAAGAAAAACCTTCATTTCAGTCTTCATCTGGAAGAAAAAGACATTTGGGGATATATGGACTTTGACAAAATAGATAAGGTTCTGTACAACATACTCTCGAATGCAGCCAAATATACACCTGCCGATAAAAAAGTAGAACTGAATGTATCGACTCTGCAAAAGGATAATTTCCGATTCCTCCGGATAGAGGTGCAGGATGAAGGAATAGGCATAGACCAGAAAGAAATATCCAAGATATTCACTCCATTCTATGTGAACAAAACAGCTTATGCGCCTCAATCAAACGGTGTAGGGCTTTCATTAACCAAGAAACTAGTCACCTTGCACAAGGGAGGCATCCAGGTAGAAAGCAACATCGGAGAAGGTTCCAGATTTACAGTTCTAATCCCTATCGACCGGAATTATTATCCGGAAATAAAGGACATTATCGAAACCAGTAAAATGCCGTCAACAGTACCAAATGAAGCAATAGAGGAAACAGAAGGGAAAGAAGGTACGATATTACTGGTAGATGACAATGAAGAGTTCCTGCTACTGATGAAAAGAAAACTGGCAATACACTATAATGTACTCACCGCTACAAATGGGAGAAAAGCACTGGAGATTGTAAGGGCCGAAGACGTAGATCTGATGGTCAGTGACTATATGATGCCCGAGATGGATGGAATCGAACTTTGTGAAACTATGAAACAGGACATCAACACCAGCCACATACCGGTACTGATGCTCACGGCAAAAAATTCAGTAGAAGACCAAGTGAAATGTTTCAATGCGGGAGCAAACGGATACCTGACGAAGCCATTCGATATGAAAATGCTCAATGCACGCATTGATAATCTGATGAGAGCCAACCAGAAACGGCAAGAGAAGTTCAGAGTCGATACAGAAATCAACGTTGTAGCACTGGAATATCAGAGTACTGACGAGCAATTCCTGGAAAGAGCTATAGAATGCATCGAACACCATCTGATTGAAACAGAATTTGACATAGACACCTTTGCTTCGGAACTTAGCGTATCCAAGTCCACCCTAAACAGAAAGATGAAAGCGATGACTGGACTCTCTCCAGTAGAATTTATCCGCAATATCCGACTTAAACATGCCTGCACACTCCTGAAAAGACCTTTCATTAATGTTTCAGAAGTTGCTTATGCAGTGGGCTTCAGCAACCCTAAGTATTTCACAAAGTGTTTCAAAAAAGAGTTTGACGTAACACCTACCGAGTATCAGAAAAAGGAAGAAGAGAAATAGTTCATTCCTCTTGTTGCTGACTCGACCTCCACTTGTCGCTGACTTGACATCGTCTTGTCAGCGACACGACACAGCCTTGCCAAATACGTCTGAAAATACAGTAATGAATAAATATCTTCCCCGTCATTAAGTGTATTTTTGACGCAATTAAGGTATAAATATAGCGCATTCCCCTCACTGTACTCCTTTCTGCCTTATTTGAATACTCTCCCCAGATCTTTTCTATATTTATTTGCACCGATCTTAAAATCTTATAAGAATACATATAGGTAATAAGATGGTTTCTCAAGATAACAAACATCTTTATATTATTAAACTAAATTTATTCAAGTAAATGGAAAAACACAAATTTCTAATGTGGTTTACCTTCCTATTTATAGGAATGGTAAATGTGTATGCTCAACAATCCACACTTAATGGCAAAGTGCTGGATGGAAATGGAGAACCATTGATAGGTGTATCTATCCAAGTGAAGAATACTCCTCGCGGAACCATTACCGATTTTAACGGTAATTTTTCAGTTGAGGTGACTTCCGGGGAAACGTTGATCATATCCTATATAGGGTATCTCCAGCAAGAAATTGGAATTACCAACCAAAAGACCTTAAACGTTACCATGACAGAAGACAGTCAAACACTGGATGAAGTAGTTGTTGTTGGTTACGGTTCTCAGTCAAAAAGGAAAGTTACTACAGCTATCAGTAATGTGGATTCTGAAACGCTGACCCGCTCTGCATCTACCACTACGGCTGGGGCTCTCTCCGGTAAAATGTCCGGATTATCTACCCGTGCCAAAGATTCACGCCCCGGAAGAGGTATCCAATTAGAAATACGCAATATGGGAAAACCCTTGTACGTAATTGATGGCGTTCCTTATGGAGGAGAAGCAGAAAGAGATTGGCTGGGCTTAACGCGCATATCCGGTGAAGACGCCTTTAATGCACTGAATTTGGAAGACATCGAGAACATCTCTATCCTTAAAGACGCTTCGGCAGCTATCTACGGTTTGCGTGCTGCAAACGGAGTTGTATTGGTAACTACCAAAAAGGGACGCAAAGATGAAAAAGTTTCGATCAACATTAATGGATATTATGGCTGGCAAAATCTGACCCGTTTCCCCGAAATGGCAAATGCAGCTCAATATGTACGCGGCAGGGTGGAAGCCGAGCAAAATGCAGGAGCTGATCCCAGCCTGCTTTATTCAAAAGAAGAACTAGCCAAGTGGCAGGCAGGGACAGAGCCCGGTTATCAGAGTTACGACTACTATGACCTAATCATGAGAAAAAATGTACCTCAATATCATCTTAATGCAAATATAACGGGAGGCTCTGCACGTTCAAACTATTACATGTCTCTCTCCCGTACAGGGCAAGAAGCACAAATGGAGGATTTCGATTACAACAGAACCAATTTTCAAGTTAATCTGTCAAGCAATGTTTATAAAGGATTAACTATAGGAACACAAACATCTTTAAAAATGGAAAAAACAAGAGATGTAGGATTAGGGGATAGCGACAGTTACTTCGGTGCTGTGTTAGCTGTAATGGCTAACAGACCGACAGCAGGCCCTTACGCAAATGGAAATCCTGATTATATTAATAACACTCCCAACAGATCAGACCTGAACCCTGCTCTGTTTTCCAGAGACAAAATGGGATATAAGGACTTTCACACTAAAGAAGCTAATGTTAATCTTTTCGCCGAATATAAATTTGATTTCGGATTAACTGCAAAGTATACTTATTCGCAAAATTATACAGACGTTATGTTCGACGGGTTTCGTTATTCCTATGATCTGTACACGTATGATTCAAATAATGACACGTATAATAGAAGTGGTGGTTTAAGCGCACCATGGAGATTCCAGAATAAGGCTAAATCAACATCCCATTATCACAATTTCCAAGTGAACTACACAAAAACGCTCTGGGAAGATCACTATATATCTGCCGTTTGGGGATATGAAAGGAGCGATTGGGAAAGAGACCTAACCTGGCTGCAAGGAGCACCCGATAACAACTTTATCCCTTTGATTACAGGTACCGATAAACTTACAGGTTACGGTGATGAATGGACCTATCAGGCAAGAGTTGGCCATATCGGAAGAGTCAACTACAGTTATAAAGACAAGTATCTGTTAGAATTACTTTGCAGATATGACGCTTCCTATTTATACGCTCCCGGCAAACGTTGGGGATTCTTCCCGGGAGTTTCTGCCGGATGGCGTATCTCTGATGAAAAATTCTTCAAAAAACTAAAACCTGTAGTGAATGATTTGAAGTTAAGATTTTCTGTTGGACAAACCGGTCAGGAAGCTGGAGTAAGTGCTTTCGGCTATTTGGTTGGATATGACTATGGGCGCTTCACCAACAACGCACTGGTTGGAGGCACGGTTCTGGATGGTGAGTACGTAACAGGTATGCAACCCAAAGGTCTTCCTGTAACCAACCTATCGTGGGAAAAACATACTACTTGGAATATTGGCTTTGACGCTAAACTTTTTGATAATAAACTATCAGTCACAGCAGATGCCTTTAAAAAAGTTATCTCAGGCATCCCGGCCGGACGTTATGATGTACTCTTACCAAGTGAAGTAGGATATAGCCTACCAAATGACAATCTGAATAAAAATGAGTACAGAGGGTTAGAAGGTATGATTACCTATATCGATAAAATCGGGGAACTAAATTATACTATAAGTGCCAATATCACCTACTCGAGATTCAGAGACATGGAAAGATATAAGCCTCGCTATGGTAGTTCCTGGGATGAATACCGTAATGCCCCCTTAGATCGCTGGGGCGGTATCTTATGGGGGTACCAAGTAGTGGGAAGATTCCAATCGGAAGAAGAGATTCGAAACTATCCGATTAATAACGACGGGCAAAACAACCGGACACAACTCCCCGGTGACTTGATCTACAAAGATGTCAACGGTGATGGTATGATCGACTATTTAGATGAAAGACCTATCGGATATCCAGACAGTTGGGCTCCTATGCTTTCTTTCGGAGGCAATATAGGTTTGCAATGGAAGAATTTTGATTTAAACTTGGACTTTGCAGGTGCTGCCATGCAATCGTGGAATCAAAATTATGAATTAAGAAACGCTTTCCATGCCAATGGAAACTCACCTGCCTATCTTCTGGAAGACAGATGGCACCGAGCCGATCCGTATAATCCCAATAGTGAATGGATATCAGGTTACTATCCTGCAATAAGGTATAATACAAGTTCAAACAATGGAAAGACATCCGATTTCTGGATACACGATGTTCGTTTTCTTCGGCTAAAGAATGCAGAACTGGGATACAGTTTACCTAAAAAGATACTGGAAAAAGTCAGTATCACCAAAGCCCGTTTCTTCGTAAGTGCTTCCAACTTATTTTCAATCGACAATGTAAGCAAGTACGGTATAGATCCCGAAATTCAAGCAAGCGGAGGAGCTGTATATCCACAACAAAGAACAATCATGTTAGGATTTAATGTAACCTTTTAACGTAAAAAACAATATGAAAAATAAAGTATATATTTTATCGCTTGTACTGGCAGTTCTGACTTCATTGGCCGGTTGTGATAATGATGCATGGCTGGAAAGAACCCCTAAGAATAGTGTTACCGATGATCAAGTATGGGATAATCCTACTATGATAAAAAGTTTATTATCCAACTTTTACAACAGATTGCCTGGCCCGGTATTCAATAGTGGAGCAAGTTGTGAGGCAGATGATGCTATGTGGTCGGGGCATGCAGATCAAGATCCCGGTAAGAACAACCGTATAGAATATCCGTTTGATTACGCCAGGAGCTGGGAATATGGATTAGTAAGAGATATTAATTTAGCATTAGAAAAGCTAGAATCAGAATCCAATCTTTCGGAAACACTAAAAAAACAATTTAGCGCTGAATTCAGATTTATCCGGGCTTTTCATTACTTTGATATGATTAAACGCATGGGAGGAGTGCCCTTAGTCACCCAGTTGTTAATCTATGACGGTAGTGGAGACCCCACTCCCCTGCAAACTCCTCGCTCCAAAGAATCGGAAGCTTATGATTTTATCTATAACGAACTTCAGGAAATAAAAAATGAGTTTTCAGAAACAGGAAACAGCAGAACCCGCGGTAATAAGTTTGCAGTATTGGCTTTACAAAGTAGATCGATGCTTTATGCTGCCTCGATTGCCAAATACAACAATCTAATGAGCTCACCTATTTCTACCATCGGAGGAGAAGTGGGTATTCCAGCAGATAAGGCAAACGATTATTATCAAAAATCGCTTGCTGCATCAAGAGAAATCATAGAAAGTGGCAATTTTGAATTGAGTACCAATTTTTATAATCTCTTTGTAGACAAAACTCTGAAAGAAGTGATATTTGCCAAAGATTTTATGAGCGCAGCTGAAAAACAACATGCCTTTACTTATGACAATATCACCAGAAGTTTCAGCTCAAGTGCTTCAGGTTCTTCTATATCCCCCTCGCTAAGTTTTGTGGAATGTTTTGACTATTTGGATGGAAGCAAAGGCACTTTAAAAGATAAAGATGCAAATGGTAACTACATTGCATATGCAAATCTACAAGACATTTTTGCCAACAAGGACGCCCGCTTATATGGAACGGTCATTTATCCGGGAAGTACATTCCGTTCGCAGCAGGTAGACATCCTGGCAGGAGTTGCCATATGGAACGGCACTAGTTACGAATTTCGGACAGGAGAATTGGGAAGTACTTATAGCGATGGTGGAAAGTTAACCGGACATGACGGCCCTCGAAATGGTGAAACATATGTCAGTAATTCAGGCTTTTATCTTCGGAAATTCGTATGCGAAGACCCAGTAGCCGCCGTACAACCAACATTGGCAGAAAATTGGTGGCCCTGGTTTCGTCTAGGCGAAATCTACCTGAATGCAGCAGAAGCTGCCTTTGAATTAGGCGACCCAAGTGCCAAAGACTATATTAATACCCTAAGGGAAAAACATGGAGGTTTCCCAGCCAACAGTATATCGGTACTTACCAATGACATTATACGCAATGAACGCCGTATAGAACTGGCATTCGAAGATCATCGCTTCTTCGACCTGAAACGATGGAGAATAGCACACGAGGTATGGGATGCCGATCCTAATGATTCAAATGCAGTAATCCACGGCCTGTACCCGTACAGAGTAATACGCCCGGGGCATGCAGATGATGGAAAATATATTTTTGAAAGGATACGCCCCACTCGATTCTTGTATCCCAGATACTTCAGGATGGCTAATTATTATTCATCCATAGCCGATAATGTATTGAACAATAATCCTAAACTTGTTAAAAACCCATTCCATTAAAAAAGATATGAAAATGAAAATAAAATCAATATGTCTTGCAACCATTGCAATTTTATTACTTGCCAGTTGCGAATATGATAATTATGATATGCCAAACGCAATACTTTCAGGCAGAGTTGTTTACGAAGGGACTCCGGTAGGAGTACGAGCCACGGCCACCCGTTTGGAATTGTGGCAGGATGGCTATGCCAACAGAACTAAAATAGATGTAAATATAGCACATGACGGTACTTATTCGGCAGCCCTGTTTAATGGACGATATAAAATCGTCAGAGTTGCCGGAGCTCCTTGGGAAGCACAGTCATCTGATACAATAGTTGTTGATGTAAAAGGCAACACAACCAAAGATGTTGAAATAAATCCATTTATTGCAATTAGCAATGAGAATATCCATAAGGAATCCGGCAATACAGTCCAAGTACAATTTACAGTCAAGAATGTAGTTCAAGGTTCGAAGTTGGAAGAAGTGAAACTCTTCTTCAGCAAAAATATGATACTGGACAATAATTTAAATGATGGAACAGAAAGCTTAGATATTTCAACTATCGAGTCCGGCCATGAAACAACTGCTACAGTGAATATTCCTGTTGCATTAGTTTCAGAAAATTATATTTTTACAAGGCTTGGCGTGCGTTCAGATAAATCAAATGAATTCTATTATACGCAAGTGCAGAAATTACAATTAAAGTAATATTTGTTTGCATATACATTCTGTCTCTTATACACATCTCCGAGCCCACGAGACATGCGCAGATCT
>OWJI01000713.1_pt1 | contig 22891 bp, 19 predicted proteins | sample 1732541 | NCBI WGS metagenome assembly OWJI01 (sample SAMN05065727, study PRJEB22554) | human gut metagenome | biome: ENVO:2100002; feature: ENVO:00000062; material: ENVO:00002003 | host: Homo sapiens | place: USA
GATTTCCAGTAGATTTACTATGGCAATTCATATGTTTGCCTGTATAGATACATTTTCAGACCAGAAGATGACAAGTGATTTTATGGCAGCCAGTATAGGTACGAATCCGGTGATTATACGAAAGCTGTTGCAGCAGTTAAAAGCAGCAGGTTTAATTAAAGTTTCAAGAGGAACAGGTGGAGTCACCATTACCAGACCGCTTGATCAGATTACATTTCTTGATATCTATAAGGCAGTCGAATGTACTCCGGATGAGGAGCTGTTTCATTTTCATGAGAACCCAAATTCAAATTGTCCGGTAGGAAGAAATATTCACCGTGTGTTGGATGGCAGATTATTGCAGGTGCAGAAGGCGATGGAGGACAAACTTGCGGGAATGACTCTGGCAGATGTGAAAAAAGATGTTTCCCTGTGTATAGAGGAAGAGTGAAACATCTGCCTTTCTGATGTCGGATAGGTATGTCATGGTTTTAAATATTTCCTTGATGTAACTATTGACATTACAACAAAAGCATGATATAGTACGGCCATAAGATGTAACGGCGATTGTTACAAAGAAAAAAGGAGGTACTTTTTCATGAAAAAAGTAGTAGAATTTTTACAGAAAAACCCAGTTCAGTATTTAGCAACCGTCGGAAGAGATGGAAAGGCAAAATGCCGTCCATTCATGTTCTGTTTTGAGCAGGACGGAAAGCTTTGGTTCTGTACTAACAACACAAAGGATGTTTACAAGGATATGTTAGCAAATCCTGAAGTAGAAGTATCAGTATCTTCCCCTGAATACGCATGGATTCGCCTTCATGGCAAAGCAGTATTTGAGGACAACAAGAGCGTAAAGGAAGGATGCATGAATAATCCTATCGTTAAGGGACAGTACCAGACAGCAGATAATCCTATTTTTGAGGTGTTCTATCTTGAAAATCCGCATGGTGCAATCGCAGATTTCTCAGGCAATCCACCTTATGAATTTTAATAATAGGTAATCAACAGAAAAAATTACAGTCTGTGGGCAAAAGCTGATATGGTGCAATTCCATAACCGACGGTAATGTCTGAAAGAGAGAAGATATGATAAAACAAGTCCCGCAGGAAATCCCGTCCTGCGGGCTGTTTTAATTGACATGATGATATATAAAAACTTACACCTATACTGAAAGGAGAGACTTTGAAATGACAAAAATGGATTATCTTAAACTTCTTGTGGATGAAATTCATTCAACAACAGTTGCAACGATAGGTTCAGATGGACATCCTCAGACAAGAATCATAGATATGATGTACTATGATGAAGAAGGTGTGTATTTCCTTACAACAAAGGGAAAAGCATTTATCCTATATACCCTAATAAGCAAAAGGTACAGAATAAATTTATGATTAGATCTTGCTTCTGCCCTTTTGCTAATTTTTAAATTGAGAAGCACGCCACAATTCAGCCACAATTCCGTAAGGATTAATGCTTGACAGTCTCCTGAAAGAATGCAATAATATTGAACGTAAAATTTGAGTGGACTTTTCCGGATTCGGTCATCTTTTTGCCACACAGCTATCTTGTGATAGCCGTGTGGCTTTTTTGTTGTCTGCATCCTGGAAAATCTGGCAGAACGGAGGATGGAAGCTGCCGGACACTTTGTGGAGAGGAGGGAAAGTATGCAGACCAATAATAAAATGGCGGTCGCTCCTGTTGGAAAGCTCATCTGGCAAATGTCGATACCGCCGCTGATTTCCATGTTCCTGCAATATTCCTATAATCTGATAGACAGCGCGTTTGTAGCGCGGCTGAGTGAAAATGCTTTGACGGCGGTTTCCCTGTCGTTTCCCATTACAACTTTGATGAATGCGACATCTATCTGGATCGGCGTTGGCGTGAATGTACTGATTGCAGGGTATCTTGGACAGGGAAAGCAGAATGAGGCAAATACTACCGTCACACATGGATTGTTACTGGCCTTTGGAATTGGTGCTTTGCTCAATCTTCTGTCATTACTGATTATGAAACCCTACTTTAGGGCATTCACCAATAACGAAGAAATTTATCAGTTGAGTCTTGCCTATATGAGTGTATGTTCGTTCATGCAAATTCCCAACATGGTGCATATCGCAATCCAGAAGATGATACAGGCTACTGGGAACATGATTGCTCCCATGTGGTTCCAGATCGCGGGCGTGGTCGTCAACTTCGTGTTTGACCCCATTCTGATTTTTGGGATTGGTATTTTCCCGACTATGGGAATCCGCGGCGCTGCGGTAGCTACCGTTGCAGGCTATCTGCTGTCCATGATTTTGGCATTTACTATACTGCTGGGCAAAAAGCAGAAAGTGCGGATAAAGATCAAAGAATTTCATATACAAAAGTGGATGATTGCCCGTATATTCGCTCTTGGCTTACCATCTTTCATTATGAATGCCCTCAGTTCGTTTATGGTGACATTTGTCAATCTGTTTCTGGTGGCGTATTCCGATACGGCGATTGCATTCTTCGGTGCGTATTTTAAGGTGCAGCAGCTGATCGTTATGACAGTAAACGGCTTGATTCAGGGCTGTTTGCCTATTATGCGGTTTAACTACGGTGCGGGAAACAGAGATAGGCTGCACTCCGCTTTCCGATACGGAACCGCTTTGGTCTCCGGTATGATGATACTGGGAACATTGACCGTCAACTTCTTTCCGGCGCAGCTTTTGGAATTATTTACAGCGTCAAAAGCCATGCGCTCCTTTGGCATATCCGCCATGCGAATTATGGCGGCAAGCTATCTGTTTTGTGGTCTCTCTACCATGATTTCCACCTATTTTCAGGCGACAGAAAAAGTAGGTTCCAGCATAGCGATTCAATTATGCAGACAACTGCTTTTCCTTGTTCCAGCCTTATGGTGTCTGGACAAATTATTCCAACTGAACGGAATCTGGTTTGCATTTCCTGTTGCGGAAACCGCCACTATGCTCATTGCTCTCATAATAATGGCATGGTATCGCCAAAAAAATATCTTATAACATGTTCCAAGGAGGAGAAATGATGAACGATACTTTTATGAAAGAAAAACCGGTATTGCCGCTGATTTTATCCATGGCCATGCCTATGGTTTTATCAATGCTGGTTAATTCTCTATACAACATTATCGACAGCTTTTTCGTCGCGCAGATCAGCGAGGAAGCTATGACGGCATTATCACTGGTTTACCCGGTTCAAAATTTTATCAATGCTGTTGGAATTGGATTTGGCGTTGGAATCAACGCAGTGATCGCCTTCTATCTAGGCGCTGGAGATAACAAAAAAGCAGATCAAGCTGCCACGCAGGGACTTGTGCTTGCCATGATTCACGGCGTTGTTATGACAGTCTGCGGTATCACAATGATGCCGGCTTTTTTAGGAATGTTCACTTCATCCAAGACAGTGATTGAACTTGGCGTCCGCTATTCTGTTATTGCGTTCTCTTTTACATTGATTATAGTTGTTGGTGTTACATTCGAGAAACTATTCCAAGCTGTAGGAAACATGAAAACAACCATGATCAGCCTGATGTGTGGGTGTATAATAAACATTATCTTAGACCCTGTTCTGATTTTTGGCTATGGTCCATTCCCTGAAATGGGAATCGAAGGCGCCGCGCTGGCCACCGGCATCGGGCAGGCCTTGACGCTTGCGATTTATCTGGTCGTTTATTTTGTGCGGCCAATTCGCGTGCATATCCGCAGGCAGTACATTTTGCTCAGCAAAAAGATGGTAATAAAGCTGTACTCCATCGGCATTCCCGCAACCTTGAATCTTGCGCTCCCATCTCTTTTGATTTCGGCACTCAATGCTATTTTGGCGGCATATTCCGAAGTTTATATTCTGGTTTTGGGAATCTATTACAAATTGCAGACATTCATCTATCTGCCGGCGAATGGCATTGTGCAGGGGATGCGCCCATTGATTGGCTATAACTACGGTGCGGGGGAGAACAAAAGAGTCAGCCAGATTTATAAAATCGTCTTGTGCATGAGCGGTATCATTATGGTGCTTGGGACAGTGATATGTCTGCTAATCCCCGGCCAGCTTATGGGGCTGTTTACCCACACAGAAGCGACAATCCAGACTGGGAAAACAGCCCTGCGTATCATCGGCGCCGGTTTTATTGTCTCGGCGGTTTCCGTTACATCTTCCGGCGCACTGGAGGGACTTGGAAAAGGCACTCCTTCATTACTGATTTCACTTTGCCGGTATGTGGTGGTCATCCTACCGGCTGCGTTTTGGCTCAGCAGGCTTTTCGGCGCCGTCGGCGTCTGGCATGCGTTTTGGATCACGGAAGCGATCGCCGCGCTCATTTCCCTTATCATTTACCGCAAGGCGATTGCAAAACCTGTGACGACGGCCCGAAATGAATGAATGCCGTCCTGCTCGACTGCGCCGGCGTTACGGCGGAAAAAAGTGTTCTTCGCATTACATCACGTTGGAGCAGGTGACGGAGTTGCTGTTGGGTGATATTCAGAAACACGCAGCGCTGGCAGCTGCTGACCACGATGCCTATGTAGAACACCTCGTCCAACTTTCTGAACGGGAATCGAACGGTGAGAGAATATCGCAGCAGAAAGAAGCGGACACCTTACTTCAGCATATTTACGAGGATCATGTGTTCGGACAGCTTTCCGATGAGCGCTATGCTGCCATGTAGAAGTATCATCAAGTATTTATGATAATGTCGTGGAAGGTGAGTACCATGAGTTTACAGTTGTTACGGACACACTGATCACGGGAAAGAAACGGGTGCGGATTTATTCTCTGTTTTCTTCTTTCTGTATTCATTTGGACTCATATGATAATATTGTCTAAACTTCCGGCAGAAATAGCCGGAACTTGTAAATCCGGTTTCTTCTGCAATGGAAGAAACCGATTTTTGAGTGATATAAAGTTGTTCAGCAGCCTGTGCTAGTCTGTATTGAATTAGATATGCTACCGGAGAACAGTGGATGCCAGTTTGAAAAATGTGTAAAGCTCCACTTTTGCTGATAGATGCCGATGCCGCAATCGTCTCCAATGTAATCTCTTCCATGTAGTGATCATGAATATACTGCATCATAGCTTGTAATCTTGCTTGTTTGTGATTTAATCGATGAATACTGTTAGAATCAGAAGTCCAGTCCATATTTTTTTGCAATATGTTCCAAAGCTGAAATAAAAGTTGTATAGTACATAATTCATTATCCGGCTTAGTTTCCTGAATAGTACAAATTTGCGACAAAAGTTGTAGCACCTGTTTTCCAAATGTGTTGGATGGACTGAAAACTTGATATGGAACAGACGAGCTTATCACAGGAAGAATATATTTTTCGTAAATGAGGCTGTTTTCGGGTGCTAATAGGGTTGGCGAAAAAACAATATTAGGTGCAAATGTACTGCTTTGTGCTTCAAAACGATGCAGGACACCGCTATTGATAAATATGCCGCAACCTTTATGTAGTTCTATTTTACTTGTACCTATAAGGCAGAGCGCAGTACCTTCAGCAGTATAAAGAAATTCTAATTCATGATGCCAATGCCAGTCAATGCGATGGAAGTCAAATTTCCAAATATTATCAGGATAGTATGCAAATGGATAACGATTGTTGCCATGCTGGATGGTTTCTCGTAGTGTTTCATCTGTAGTTATCTTAAAAGTCTCCATGCTATATTTCCTCATAAATAATAAAATTTGTTATATTGTACCATAAATATATGATTTTATACAATGACTAGATATAAAGTTTACGATATAATCACATTTATTAGAGGAGGACAAAATGAAAAGCCAATATAATAAGACAATTACAGCCTGTTTTGTAGGTTATATTGTACAAGCTATCGTTAATAATTTTACACCACTGCTTTTTTTGTTTTTTCAGAAATGCTATCATATTCCAATTTCCCAAATTACATTGTTAGTGACTTTTAATTTTGGGATACAACTACTGGTTGATTTTCTTTCTGTCAGATTTGTTGATAAAATAGGATATCGGATATCAATGATTATAGCTCATGTTCTAGCAGCGGCAGGATTATTCCTTCTTACAGTTTTACCAGAGATTTTACCAGTTTCCTTTATTGGAATTTTGATTGCTGTAATGATCTATGCGGTAGGTGGTGGACTTTTGGAAGTCCTAGTCAGTCCAGTTGTTGAGGCTTGCCCATCCGACAATAAGGAAAAAGCAATGAGCCTGTTGCATTCTTTTTATTGCTGGGGACACGCCGGAGTTGTACTCATATCAACCGTGTTCTTTTATGTAGTCGGTATAGATAACTGGAAAATATTAGCCATTATTTGGGCGGTTATTCCAATTGGAAATGCTTTTGTTTTTTCAAAGGTTCCCATTGCACCATTGCTTGAGGATGGAGATACCGGACTTGGATTAAAGGAATTGTTTCGGATGAAAATTTTTTGGATTTTGTTGATTATGATGATATGTGCAGGAGCAAGTGAGCAAGCAGTAAGTCAATGGGCCTCTGCTTTTGCAGAAAAAGGTCTTGGAATTTCAAAGGCAGCCGGCGACTTAGCAGGGCCGATGGCATTTGCGGTTCTAATGGGAATATCAAGATTGTTTTATGGTAAGTATGGTGACCGTATCAATTTGGAACACTTTATGATTTATAGTAGTTTTTTATGTATTTTATCCTATTTAGGGATTTCATTATTCTCGATTCCGCTATTAAATCTGATTGCCTGCGCTGTCTGTGGGCTTTCAGTGGGAATCATGTGGCCTGGAACTTTCAGCAAGGCATCAGCAGCTTTGCCCAAAGGGGGAACAGCCATGTTTGCATTGCTGGCATTAGGTGGAGATATAGGTTGTTCAGGAGGTCCTACATTGGTTGGAATGGTATCAGGAGCTTTTGGGGATAACCTAAAGATGGGAATTTTGGCAGGAATTATTTTTCCAGTGTTGCTACTTATAGGAGTCATTCTTTGCAGAAGACAAAAGAAAATTACTAATTATAATACAGTAAAAAGCAGGCACTAAATATAGCTGCTTATTAAAATAAAAAAGAAAGTGAGAAAAAAGATGGAATTTTTGAAAAACAATCCTAAATGGATACGTCAACCAAAGCAGGTACAAATTAGTGAGGATAAAGTTGTAATTCTTACAGAAAGGGGTACCGACTTATGGGCACGCACTTATTATGGTTTTCAAAATGATAATGCTCCAGTATTTCAAGTTGAAACAACGGACAAGTACTTTTCTTTTATTGTTAAAACAGAATTCGAGAGTACCTGTCGTTTTGACCAGTGTGGTGTGGCTATGTATTTAAATAGTGATAATTGGTTTAAGGCATCTATAGAATATGAGAATAAAAAAATACAGCGATTGGGAAGCGTTGTAACCAATCATGGATATTCTGACTGGGCAACAACAGACATATCCTCTGATATTAAAAGTATGTGGTATCGTTTTTCACGAAGGGACAGTGACTACTGTATTGAATGCAGTGAGGATGGCATAAATTTCAGACAAATGCGTATTTTCCATATGTGGGAAGGTGCAGAAAAAATTACTTATGGAATATATGCATGCAGCCCGACAGAAGGCTCATATAAGGCAACATTTTCAAATATGCAGATTACGGAATGTAAATGGGAATCAGATGCAGACTGGCGTGATTGATGATATGATTTCTAAAGATAAATCTCATATGAGAATCATTATCAGTTAAATCGAATAATAAATATAAGCCAAAAATAATCCCCGAAAAATTTTAGAATTTTTGGGGATTATTTAACATTATAAATAAAGAGTGTCCTCTGCATCCACCCATATTTGCATCGTTCCATCAAGATATAATTTTGCATATTCAAGTGGTTCATCAATGGCAAGTGCGTTTAATGAACAGACTGATCCGGGTGTGGTTTTTAAATCCTTCTCAGCTTCCTAACAGTCAATACGGAGCATATAGCCAGCACTGGTATATACATCAATGCTGTTGCGTTGTGGATTGTATTCTGCAAATATTGTTCTCATCGTAACTTATCTCTTCTTATCGTTGAATCAATTATTCGTTACAAAAATCAGAAGCATTTCAATCAGTTCACCATGTCACATTTATTTTGTGTTATAATGTGTTATATAATTTTCTTGCCCTTATCAGAGTTCGTAAATTCATATGGGAAGATATAACATAAGGGAAAGCTCACATACGATAAACTTAGTGTTTTCAAGGGTTTGAGAGATATTTGATAACAAAATATAATAGTTATTAAATCCCTTGGAATAGATAAAATCTCAATTCCAGTTTGCCAGATTCATACCTAACAGGTAGAACAGATTTTTTTATGGATAAGATGATGCTGGGGCGAATAAAGTTTTTTATCGTTCTATCATTGATAGTACCTTGAAAAATTGCACAAAGATCGGACTTTTTTTGTGACTTTGGGAGAAAATCAGAAAATCTTAGTATGCCTGTTAATTTAAAAAATTCTGAATAATAACTTCCTCTGCTTCTTCCTCTGTAAGTCCAAGTGTACGAAGTTTCAGAAGCTGTTCATCTATAATGGCTTACCGCCAATGTTTGTTAGTGATTTCCCGCACAGCCATGCTTATCCTCGCCACAATGATGCTCTCCGCATGAATGACCATCCTCATGATCGTTGTGTGTACAGTGAACATCCGGATTGTATGTCAGATTGCCTTCAAGATATGCTTTTACAGCTTCGTCTGCATCACCTGATACTCCACCGAACAGTTTTATTCCCGCAGCAGCAAGTGCAGCCTGTGCTCCTCCACCGATGCCACCACAGATCAGAACATCTATATCTGTTGAATTAAGAAATCCTGCAAGTGCACCATGTCCCTGTCCGTTTGTGTCCACAACCTGTGTGTTAACAATTTTGTTGTCCTCAAGATCGTACACTTTAAACTGCTCTGTGTGTCCGAAATGCTGAAAAATCTGTCCGTTTTCGTATGTCACTGCTATTCTCATTTTATCCTGTCTCCTTTATGATTTCTGTTTTACTGCTTGTTATTATAGTTACATATCACAATCCTATCTGTGATAGTCACATTTCTGGCACTGTTTCATCTCATTTTCCACATCTTCCTTATAGAAAATATCTGACCACCGGCAGATACTCTGCAATATCGGAACAACCGAATTTCCTTTTCCTGTAAGTGAATACTCAACTCTCGGCGGTATCTCATCATATGATTTCCGGTCGACAATACCATCGGCTATGAGATCTTTTAACGTTGCTGCTAAAACTGCGTCTGTGATGTTATACATTTCTTTCCGTATCTCGCTGTAACGCAGTTTTTTGTTGGCGGAAAGCACGCATATAATACGCGATTTCCATTTGCCACCAAAGACCGTATTCAAGCGGACAACGGATATCAGCCTCTAATTTTTTTCTGTATTTTGCCATAAAAAACACCATTTTTCGCATATCAAGTTTATGCGTAAGCACAAATCTTGCGTGTGAAAAATGTTATTTTTCACACTAATCACCTTCAGGTTTTTGGTAACTGCTCAAAATCTCTGAGCCAATTACATATATTATAACCTGAAAGTAATCTTTTTTGAAGTAACTATGAAATTTATTAGCAGGTTTTAAATTTCTTTTTTATTATCTGCTCCCGTTGTTGTTAAATGAAAACCACCCCATTGCGCATTTCCCCTGTCTGTGATACCATAATGAGCAAATTTTCCATCATTTTTTAACCAATACAAAAGACTTTTGCAGGAAGGAATCCCCTATGAAAAAGCACAAAAGCATTACCATCCTTCTGATGTGTATGTTACTTCTCGTGTCTGTCTGCGCAGGCATTTTATTTGGAAGCGTGAATATTGCATTCAAAGATATCTTAAATTGTCTGACCGGGGCAGACCGCAGTTCTACTTCTTATATTTTAATCACTACCGTGCGCATTCCGCGCTTGCTCGGCGGACTTTTTGCCGGGATCGGGCTGTCCTGTTCGGGTGTGATCTTACAGGGCGTAATGAACAATTCGCTGGCAAGCCCAAGCACGATCGGTGTCAATTCCGGCTCCGGTTTTGCGGTCATGCTCGCCATGATCTTTTTCCCGGCAAACTCATTTACACTTCCGGTCTTTGCGTTTTGCGGCGCCCTGATCACCACACTGCTGATCTTTTTTCTGGCTGCGCTCTCAGACAGTTCAAGGACTACGATCATTCTTGCCGGAATTACAGTCTCAAGTTTTTTAAGTGCAGGCATCAATACGATCAAACTTTTAAATACGGATATCACGGTGAATCTGACGTCTTTTCTGATCGGTTCCCTCTCCGGGCTTACCCTAAGCAGGCTGATCCTGCCGTGCCTCTGTATTGCTATTGCATTCTTTGTTTCCTTGTTTCTCGCACAGCCGTTAAATATGCTCGGGCTTGGGGATGACATCGCGCGCTCCCTCGGACTGCGCGTTTCACTCACCCGCTTTTTGCTTCTGTCCCTCGCAAGCATCCTTGCCGGATGTGTCGTCAGTTTCGCCGGTCTGCTCGGCTTTATCGGACTGATCATCCCGCATATCTGCAGGCGGCTTTTTGGCAATGATGCACGTTTTCTTTTGCCGTGCTCCGCACTTTTGGGCGGCAGTTTTGTACTGTTATGTGACCTGCTCGGACGAATACTCTTCTCTCCGTTTGAGCTGCCCGCCGGGATTATCATGTCGTTCGTCGGCGGACCGTTTTTCCTGTATCTGTTACTGAAAAAGAAAGGAGGGCGCAGAGTCCATGCTTGAATTTCGCAATGTTTCCGTTTCCTGTCAGCACACGCCGATCTTAAACGACATCTCATTAACTTTCCGTGACGGGGAGATCACCACGATCCTTGGCCCGAACGGCTGCGGCAAGACTACCCTGGTCCAGTGCTTAAACGGTGCTTCCACGGTGACCGCCGGACAGATATTCTTAAACGGACAGGATTTTCTTAAAATTTCCCCGAAAGAACGTGCCCGGGAAATTTCCCTGCTCCCACAGGTCCGCACGATCATTCCTGCTATTCCGGTTAAAATGCTTGTGGAACACGGGCGCTTTCCTTACCTTGGATTTTCCCGCCGGAAATCAAAGGAGGACACTGAAATTGTAAACCGTGCCATGGAATTTACCCACATCAGCCAGTATGCCGACCAGTATGTCGACACGCTCTCCGGCGGTATCAGACAGCGCGTGTTTTTTGCCATGGTGTTAGCGCAGGATTGTGATTACATCGTGTTGGACGAGCCGACCACCTATCTCGACCTGACCGGGCAGCGCGAATTTTACGCCATGATAAAGGAATTAAAAAAACAGGGAAAAACGATTATTCTGATCTTACATGATCTGAGTCAGGCGGTGCGCATCTCAGATACGCTGGTTGTCATGAACCGCGCCGGTTCCAGATCTCTTGATGAAGCAGCGCATGCCGGTACAGACTCTGATGTTAAAGCAACTGATTTTCCCGGCAGCATCGCCATGGTTGGCACGCCCCAGGAGTGTCTGCAGTCACATGTGATCGAGGATGTGTTTCAGACAAGCTGGAAAAGGTTTACGGATGAAGATGGGGAGTATTACTTTTTTGAGTAATACTCTTTTTTGTATGAATTTTTCTTGACATATTGATTAAAATGATGTATTTTTATTTTGATTTTGCGCAATTTAATTGTTTTAAATCTTTTATTTTGAAAGGAAACTTTTACTATGAATTTTTATGATTATGAAGCAGAGGATGCAGGATTTGAGATTCTTGATTTCCCATGTAATCAGTTTGGGAACCAGGCACCGGGAACAACCGAGGAGATCGCATCTTTCTGCGACGCAAAATTTGGAATTACCTTTAAACTTTTTTCCAAAATTGAGGTAAATGGAGAAAATACGCATCCGCTGTACAAATATCTGAAAGAACAGAAAGGTTTCGGAGGATTTGATCCAAACCACCCTCTCACCCCGCTGCTCGAAAGCGGATTATACCGCACCCAGCCGGATTTCCGTAACACCCCCGATATCAAGTGGAACTTTACGAAGTTTCTGATCGACCGGGATGGAAATGTGGTAGAACGGTTTGAGCCTACCACCTTTTAGCATTTCCATCCATGTATCATCTGAAATCAATTCTGCTTTATAGGATGTTTTGAGCACTTCATGCGGCGAACCCGCAATAAAACCCGTCATTGCATAATATTCTACCAGTATATCCTTCATAACTTTCCATGCCAGATCAAATGTGATGCTAAATTTTGCACTGGTTCCACTCAATACAAAAGAATCCGAAAGATCCCTCTGTTTTGCTTCTGCAAGTGCATCAAAATCCTTCACACCGGACACGGCAACATCAATGTCACTTCTCTCCCGTGCTGTTCCTTTCGCTCTGGAGCCAAATAAGATCACCTCCACCGCCGAAAAATGTCTGCAAAGTTCTGCAACCGCCTGTATTACTTCTTCTGCCCTCACAAATACTACCTGCCTTTTTCACATATTGAAATCATTTTAGCAGACGTTGTCGGCAATAGCAACGATTGCCTTTGACGTGTATTTATGTTTTAATATGAACACTTAAAGATTTTTCGCCAGCAGAACGGAGCGTACAGGTCTTTATTGACAGTTATTTTCTGAATGAAACAGGTCTGATCAGTGTGCATCCAAATGAAAATACGGCTACCGTATTGTTAAAAACAAAAGATTTGTTACAGATCATAAAAGAACACGGAAACGCCGTTGATGTTGTTTCCATCTAATCAGATAATATACAAAAAGGAAGCACACTCTGCTTTAAACGTGATCCATTCACTGCAGTATGCTTCCTCTTTTTTTTAACTACAACTCCATCTCTGCCGTCTCCCCGATCACAATAACCGCCGGAGACTGCATCCCGGATTCTTTTACTTTTTCTGCAATATCAAAAAGTGTTCCTCGCACACTTACCGTTTTTCCATCAAAATTTCCCTGCACCACTGCTGCCGGTGTTTCCGGAGATTTTCCATACTCCATCAGCCGTCTGGCCAGTTTTGAAAGCTGGTGCATTCCCATCAGAAATACAAGCGTGCCCTCCACTGCCACAAGTTCTTTTAGTCCTTCCGGCAGACTGTCCGCAGTGCCTTTCGTATGTGCCGTCACCACATGAAAACTGCGGCTTTTTCCACGGTGTGTTACCGGGATTCCTGCTGCCGCCGGAACCGCAATGGCAGATGTGATTCCCGGCACTTCTGTCACCGGGATTCCTTTCGCCTTTAACGCTTCCATTTCCTCACTGCCTCTGCCGAAAACAAACGGATCTCCGCCTTTTAAGCGCACCACGCGTTTGCCTTTCTTCGCATGTTCGATCAGAATCGCATTGATTTCTTCCTGTTCCCTGCTATGTACACCGATCCGTTTCCCGACATAAATTTTTTCACAGCTCTCCGAAGCGTGATCTAACAGACGCGCATCGATCAGATCGTCATAGACAAGCACCTCGGCTCTCCGTATTGCATTTAAACCGCGCAGTGTGATCAGGTCATATGCACCGCAGCCCGCACCGACGAGCGTTACCATGCCTGTACTGACGATTTTCCCTAATCCAGTCTGTTCCGCACTCTGGCAATAATCTCTGATCCGCTGCCTCGTCTCTTCCTCATCCGGCACGCGGTTTTCATCCATGCAAAGCTGTGCTGTCTCTTTCAAAAATCTGGCTCTGATCCTGTCATCTGCAATCATTTTTTTTGCAGGTTCCCGGATTGATTCTAAATAATCAAGGATCTCTTCCATCTGATTTGGAAGTTCCCTCGCCATGCGGCTTCTTAATTCTGCCGCGATCTGCGGACTGGCTCCTGCGGTGGAGATTCCCGCGGTCAGTTTTCCTTCTTTCACAAGAGACGGAAATAGAAAACCGCAGTAATCTTTGTCATCCACCACATTGACTAAAATTCCTTTTTCCTGACACAGTGCGCTGATCCTGTGGTTTAATTCCCTATCATCGGTTGCCGCAATGACAAATGCACAGCCCTCGATATCCTCCGGCACAAAGGGACGCTCCTCACACATAAATGCCGGATCCTGTTTTAATTTGTCCATAATATCCGGTGCTATTATGGTAATCTTTGCACCGAACGGCTTCACCTTTTCTGCCTTGTGTGCTGCAATCCTGCCGCCACCCACGATCAGGCCTTTTTTATTTTCTATATCAATAAAAAACGGAAAATATGCCATTTTCAAACCAAACCTTTCTCACTCCGCCTCCGGGTACAGAATATCTGCCAGCTGCTTATAAGCCTCTCCCCATTTTGCATTCGGTTTTAAGTTGAATAAGCGCTTATCAAGGATATAATAATGATCATTTTTCACAGCGGTCAGGGATGCCCATGCCGGGTTTGATGTCAGAAGATCTTCCACATTTTTCATGGCGGCATCGCTGTCATTTCCCTGAATCGTCACAAAAATATACTGTGGATCAGCCGCAATAATCGCCTCCATGCTGATGTCATCTAACAGGCTCTCGTCGCTGTCTGCGATATTCACACATCCAAGGTCTGCCAACATTTCCCCACAGACATTTCCGTCACTGCCCTTGGCCTTTACATTGCTTGATGCTGCGCGAAGGAATAAAACGGTCGGATTACTGCCGTCCGCTCTCTGCTTCATTTCTTCCACTTCTTTCTGCACATCCAGACCATTTTTCTGGTACAGGTCATCCCTGCCGGTGATCTGTGTACAGATGGAAAGCATATTTAAATAATCTTCAAAATTTGCAACGTCAAAATAGGCAACGGTAATTCCTGCCTGTGTCAGTGTTTCCTCCATTGCAACGTCTGCATCCGTATTTGCACTCGCGATCACAAAATCAGGCTCCGCTGCAATGAGCTGCTCGACATCCGGCTCCAAAATGCTGCCAAGATTTACCACACTCTCATCAAGGTCTAAACCCAGGCTCTCCCAGGAATCATTTGCTGCTGCAACAACATTTCCGCCTGCTAACATCCATACATCCGTAAAACTTCCGATCAGCGTTGCCACACGATCAGCAGATTTCACTGTCACCTCACGTCCGAGATCATCGGTAAAAGTATAACCCTGTGTCTGTGTTTCGGTATTTGTTTCCAATGTCTCAGTCCCGGCTTCTGATGATCCAGCGTCTACTTCCAGTGTCTCAGACAGTTCCATATCTGCTTTACTGTCTGTTTTCTGCTCAGCCACAGCCGGCACATTCCCTGCTGTTTCATCTGCGGAAGTCTCCTTTGCTCCCCCGCAGCCGGCAGAAAGAAGCAGCGCTGCAAGCACGCCTGTCAGTGCCAGTTTCTGATAAATTTTTTTCATGTTTTTCATCCTCCGTAAGTTGTTTCTACATTTTTGACATTATATTTTTTGTTGCTTTTTTTGTCAACTATACAGGTCTCGCAGAGGGATTAAAATTTCAAGGCATAAATTTGACTTTTTCATCATTAATTGCTATAGTGGGAAACGTTCCATACAAATGCTAGGGGTGCTGTTTATACCATATGGTATTGACAACGTGCTGAGAGATGATTTCATCGACCCTTATTACTTGACCCGGATAATACCGGCGTAAGGAAGCGTTTTCTTTTACTTTATTCTGGTAAGAAACAATCCCCCGTGTTTGTAGACAATAAAATGTACGCTCCGCGAACATTCTATTATCATGAATTAGGATTCTGGTGTCAAAAGGCGGCTCACAACTTAGCGATTGTTAAATTGCACAAAGTTGGGACTCGTTTTGTGACTTTGGGAGAAAATTAGAAAATCTTAGTATGCCTGTTAATGCATAGTGTTTTGCTGCCATGGATGGCAGCAAAAGTCTTAACGTCCCATGGACGGGACGTTTAAGACGTACACGTCACTCCTGGAAAATCTAAATCAGGCATACTTAGTTTTTCTTATTTTCGGACAGCGGAACAAAATAGATCCGACTTTGTGCAACTTGACAGTCAAAAATTGAAAACCACCTTTTGATACCAGAATCAAATCAGGAAAACAAGAAGGGAAATCCGTGCCCAATGTGGGCATTGCTCCTGCAATGGCAGTCGCATTTTCCTTCGGAAAACAAGGAAGATTTATGAATAACTTTTTTGCTACACCGGAAGGAGCCTGGGGAGACGGCTCCGTACATCTTACGATCACCGGAATCGTGATCGTTGTCGTTATCATCGCATTACTGCTCATCATCGCAGCGTTTGTGCGTCAGAAAAATGCAAGCCGCAAAGCAGCTCTGACTACCAAACAGCTTGTTTACTCTGCGGTTGCCATTGCACTTGCCGTGGTATGTTCCATGATCAAACTGTTTGAAATGCCGATGGGTGGTTCCGTCACATTACTTTCCATGCTTTTTATTGTTTTAATCGCATACTGGTATGGCCCTTATGTCGGCATCATGACAGCTGTTGCATATGGTCTGGTTCAGTTTGTAACAGAACCGATTTTCTACACGATCCCACAGATGCTGCTTGACTATCCGCTCGCATTCGGTGCGCTTGGTCTTGCCGGATTTTTCAATAAGAAAAAATGGGGACTTCAGATTGGATATGTAGTCGGCGTTTTCGGACGTTTCATCTTTTCCACGATCTCTGGCATTGTATTTTTCGCATCCTATGCACCGGAAGGCATGAACCCGATCCTTTATTCTTTAGGATATCAGGCCTCCTATCTGGTACCGGAAGCAGTCATTACACTGATCATTATCAGCATACCGCCGGTTGCCAAAGCACTGGCACGCGTAAAACAGAATGCAGTAGAAGCATAAAATCAAAAAAACAGCCATACCGTTTTTATTTCAAAGCGGTACGACTGTTTTTTTAGTTCTTTTATGTATTAATCCAACAGCATCTGTACGCATCCATACATTCCGGCATCATTTCCAAGTCCTGCAGACACAAACTTTGTGTTGCGGCAGGCATGGAAGGATGTCTCCACAAAATGCTTCTGGATGCTCTCGATCAGGATACTTCCTGCTTTGGAAACGCCGCCACCGATGACAACAACTTCCGGGTCAACCACACATGCAATATTAGATAAGGTAGATCCTAAGATTCCGCAGACTTCATCCACTAAACCAAGTGCCACTGCATCTCCGCTCTTTGCCTCATCAAACACATCTTTTGCAGTCAGTTCCGGGAAGTTTCTAAGGCTTGTCTCATCGTTGGTCTTAGCAAGTTTTCTCTTTGCCACACGTACGATACCGGTTGCGGAAGTGTACTGCTCTAAGCATCCGTACTGTCCACAGTTACATGCCTCGATCTCATCATGATTTACGGTGATATGTCCGATCTCACCGCCTGCTCCGTTAAATCCTGCAACGACCTTTCCATCTACGATGATACCGCCGCCGACACCGGTTCCAAGTGTTACCATGATAACGTCTTTACAGCCTTTTGCTGCCCCCTGCCACATCTCTCCGAGAGCTGCAACGTTGGCATCATTTCCTGCTTTGACCTTAAGACCTGTCAGATTTCCGAGTTCTTCCTCTACATTCACGATTCCCCAGCCTAAGTTTACACAGCGGTTTACAACACCGTTGCTCTTAACCGGACCTGGAACACCGATTCCAACACCCTGTACATCATCTTTGCTGATGCCTTCCTGTGCCAGTTTATTATCAACTGCCTGTGCGATATCAGACAGGATTGCTGCTCCGTTATTTTCCGTGTTGGTCTTGATCTCCCATTTATCGATCAACTTGCCGTTTGTTTCAAAAAAACCGATCTTACAGGTAGTTCCCCCGACATCAATTCCAAATGCATACTTTTTCATTTTCGATCCTCCAGTATTCTTCGCAGCAACATACCTGCCACGCGTTTTTTTGCTCATATTAAGGTAATGATAACGTTTCCAAATTTGTATGTCAAGCCTTCATCAGTGCTTTCTGCATTCCAAATCTGCTCTGTTGTTTCTGTGTTCTGCTGCTCACTGCTGTTGGTCTTGTTGCTGTTGGTCCTGCTGCTGATCTTGTTGCTGTTGTTGTTCCTGCTGTTGTTGCTGTTGCTGCTCCTGCTGCTGTTGCTGCTGTTCCTGTGGTTGCTGCTGATCCTGTTGCTGCTGGTTCTGTTGTTGCTGCTGATCCTGTTGCTGCTGATTCTGATCCTGCTGCCCGGCATTTTCATCCGCATTCTGATCCGGATTCTCCTCCGTATCTTCCTGATGGAATGTATGAACCTCATCCGATACCTGCGCATACGGTAAAAATTCCATCGGAGAACGTCCTTCATGTGCCTTTAACATAAACTTCTGCCAGATCGTGCCCGGATAGGTAGATCCCATCAGTTTATCCATTTTTTTCGGCATATCATAACCAACCCAGACACTCGTCGTGTAATATCTCGTATATCCCACAAACCATCCGTCCTTCTGGTCGTTGGATGTACCTGTCTTTCCGGCTGCAGGCATACTGCCAAGACCAAGTCCGTGTGCTGTTCCGCTCGTGATAACACCTTTTAAAACATCTGTCATCATACGCGCCGCATTCTGCTTATACACAGCCTCTTCCGTCTGTGCAGATGCATAGATTTCATTGCCATCCGCATCTAATATCTTAACAATACAGGTCGGTGCCCGGTAATTTCCATCGTTTTCGATCGCTGCATACCCGGACGCCATCTCAAGCGCAGACACACCGTTTGTAAAACCTCCAAGTGCCGTTGCCGGTCTGTAGTCATTGGCATCCAGTTTTGCAAAATTCATTTTTTCAAGATAAGAAAGACCGACTTCCGGAGTCAGCTCCTCATATAATTTCCATGCGATCGTATTGACAGACTTCTCCACAGCCGTCCGGACTGTGATCTGACCGGAATAGGAACCATTTGCATTCCTTGGTCCATCCTCGATCGGCTCGTCTGTCACCACAGAGTCCGGCGTATAATTGCGCTCAAAAGACGGTGTATATACGATCAGCGGCTTAATGGCACTGCCCGGCTGACGGTAACTCTGAAATGCACGGTTTAACGTATAACCGGAGAAATCCTGGCTTCTTCCACCCACGATCGCCCTGACATAGCCATTGTCATTGTCAATACAGACTGCTGCCGACTGCAGGGCATACACGCCCTCATCATTGACCTCCGTGTAACCGGCGAGTGCCTCGTTTACCGTATCCTGCAGTTCCTGCTGTAAGTTCAGGTCAAATGACGTATAGATCCGGTAGCCCGCAGTATACAGCTTTTTCTGACACTCACTGTACAGCGTCTCATAAGCTTCGTCATATTTGTTTTTTTCATCTTCCGAGGAAAACTGATATTTAAACTGGAAATCCTCCGTTTCCATCAATGCCCTGGCTGCACAATAATAGGTATAGGTCTCCACATAATCATTTTTTGCCAGTGTTTCCGGCCGGTCTAACGCCATCACCTCACCCAGTGCATTTTCGTATGCTGTTTTGGAAATTTTCCCATCATCGAGCATATTTTTCAAAATACGGTTTCTTCTCTTGTATGTGTTCGTGATATTCGTAAGTGGATCATAGAGCGTCGGATTATTTGGTATCGCACACAAAAATGTCTGCTCCGACAGATCAAGATCCTGCACATCCCGGTTAAAATACCCACGGCTTGCCGACTGGATCCCATAGTATCCGTTTCCAAAATAAATATTATTAAGATAGAATTCAAGAATCTCATCTTTGGTGTACTTCTTTTCGAGTTCCCGCGCGATATACATTTCCTCAACCTTTCTCTGCCATGTCTTTTCCTGGCTCAAAAAAATATTTCGCGCAAGCTGCATTGTGATCGTACTGCCGCCCTGTGTTGCCTCTCCATTTTCAATCATTGCCTTTACCGCACGCAAAAGCGCCCGGTAGTCAATTCCGTTATGCCGGAAAAACTTTTTATCCTCTATACTGACGATAGCACACTCTACATTACTCGGCATATCTGTAATCGAAAGATAATAAGAATCTTTTCCGCCTTTTAATGTGGAGATTACACTTTCATCCGAAGCATAGACGATACTGGTCTGATTTGCCTTAAATGTTTCCTTGCTGGAATGGCGCACCAGCTCTATTGCCTGCGTCTTTAAGTCTTTTACTTCTTCCGCGTAACCGCCAAAATAATACCAGCATGCCCCTGCAATGACTGCAAGCAGCAGCACCAGCTGCATCTTTGCGAAAAACCAGAACATACGGTATTTCTTTTTTTTCTTTTTTCTGGCTGCCATGATTGCATCTCCTCTATTCCAAAACAATTTTATGATATGTAATCCCTGACTGTTCAAGTAATTCCATCTCACGCTTCTGGCAGGTAAAGATCAGTATCTGTCTTCCCTGCTCTTTTCTGATCTGACAATCAAGTGCACGAAGTGTCTGCATCAGACGTTTTTCATCATACATACCGAATGCCTCATCAAAAATAACCGGCATGGGTTCTTCTTTTGTCACAATCTCTCCGACCGCAAGACGGAATGCCAGATAGATCTGTTCTAACGTTCCATGACTCAGTGCCTCCGGCAGAATCTCTTTTCCATCTGCCAAAATCACAAGCTTTCCGTCTTCCTTTACAATCGCATGATCATATTTCCCTGCAGTAAGCTGTGACATCCACTTTGAAACGGCACTCCCAAGTCCATCTAAACTGTCCTCATAATACTCTTTTGCAAGACGGTCGATCTCTGCCGCTGCAAGTTCTAATGCACGGATATCTTCTAACAGTTCTTTTTCCTGTCCTCCCGGCTGTTTTGCAGCCTCAAGATCCTGCATGATATTGTAACGTCTGGTCTCTTTTTCAGACAGCGACTCTTTTAAACTGAGAAGCATCCGTTCCGCCTGCCGCAGTCCTGCATCCGCATAAGTTTCCTGTGTCACTGCCTTCATCTCATTCTTTTGTGCTGATAAATAAGCTTCCTTTTTTGCCTTCTCTATCACATGGCTGATCCACACATAAAGTCCGCATAGAATCATCCCTGCAAAAAAGACTGCCTGCAAAATAAAAAACAGGCGTGACGGATACGAAGTGACGTGGTGTACCGCTGTATTGACAAGCAGCGCAGAAGCACAAAGTCCGATCCCTGCCATGCGGTCGGGCTGTTCTTTTTCCCATTCTGATTTTCCGGCTTTCTCTGCCCCTGTTCTCTCCGGCGCAGCATCCTGCCTCTCCATACGGACTGTCTGATGTCTTTCCTGTCCGGATAATCTCTTTCGTTTTTCACCGATCTCTTCCACACGCACACGCTTTAACTGGTCGATCTCTCTCTCGGCATCCGCAATATTGGCATGTAATCCACGACTGTCACGTTCTAAGAGATCTTTTTCCACAATCAGCTGGCGGATATCCTCATTTTTCCGTTCATGAATCGTCTTTACTTCCTGCGTCAGTTCCCGCTTTCTTGCTGCGAGTGCTGCTTTTGCCCTCTGAACCTGGATATTTGCGCCACCGCCCTCCGCAGCATTTGAGAGATATTCAGCCAGGATATCTGCAAGCTCTTTTCCTGTCACTGCCCCGGTCTGCGGTATATCATAAGTGTTTCCAAACGTTTCTTTATCTATTCCACCGAGCAGCATGGCCAGATCGCCGTAAGCAACCGACAGTTCTTCCCCGTCCGCCTCGTTCTTTAAAATATCTTTTTTGTCTTTATAGTAAAAATTACGCTCTAAATAAAATGGTTTTCCATCCACCAAAAATCGCACGGCACCACTGTAATAGGAAGGTGCATGCCAAGGCTCATGCTTTTGGTACATGCTGTTTAGCGTGCCTCTTCCACGCCCCTTTTCCATTCCGAAAAACATTCCCAGCAAAAAGTCATGCAGCGTTGTTTTTCCCGCCTCATTCTCCCCATAAATCACGTTGATCCCCGGTTCAAATGAGATGTTCCTGTTCTGCAATTTTCCAAACTGACCAATGATTGCTTCTTTTATCTGCATATTTTATATCCTAATAACGCATTGACTCCATATTCCAATGCCTTTTTTGTGACCACATCCTGCGGCCGCCTTTCCATTTCCTCTATGTAATTCCCAAGAAGGGTATCTTTATAGTTTTCTTTTAATTTTTCGTAGTCATAATCCGGCGAAAGCTGTTCCGTCACATCGACAACCCTGTCAAATTCCTCTAACTTTGCCGTATTAAATCCGGTATCCGGCGAAACCTTCCCCCGCAGAAACAGACGGAAATACTGATACCCCGGTCTTTCTGCCAGCAGTGTTTTTGCCCACTCACATAGTTCGAAATTTGTCGTTTTCCCTGTAACCGGATAAACTTCATGACAGTATTCGCATTTTTTGACCGGATGAAAATGAATATCGGTATGCTCTTTATCGATCGTTCCCAGCCAGTATCCATGTGATCCGACATCATTTTTATCCGTCGGTTCTAAACTTCCCGCCATCACTGCACGCCCCGGTATCTGCTGTCCGCCTTTGTGAATATGTCCGGCAGCAATATAATCAAACCCATTTTCCAGAATATGCTTCGGATGGTATGGAATATGCTGCGGATCTCCGCCATGTACCAAAAGAATGTTGATCTTCGACAAATCCTCCGGAATGATTGAATCGTAAACCGGTTCTCCAATCTCCCTGTGCCAGTAACTTAACCCGTAAATACTGACATTTTCCTCCTCAAAATCAAAATGTCCCGGCTCCTCCTGACGGAAAAAATAAACATTCTCCTCCCACTCCATCGTCAGATAATACGATTTTGTACGAAGATAATCGTGATTGCCCGCCATCAGGATAATTTTCGTCTGGGGTATTCTGCTGAAAAGATAATTGACTTCCCGAAGTTCTTTTTTTAACGGCTGCGCATGAAACAAATCCCCCGATATCAGCAAAAAATCCGGTTTTAACTCCACTGCCGCCCCGATCACTTCTGCAAAAGAATCCCAGATATCCTGCGCTCTTTTTTCACTCCAGGGTTTTCCCTCATCCGGTTTTATTCCAAGATGTACATCCGAAACATGTATGAATTTCATAAGCTGCTCCATTTCTGTCTCATTTACAGTGTCTATTGTCTGTCTCTTATACACATCTCCGAGCCCACGAGACATGCGCAGATCTCGT
>OWJI01000718.1_pt1 | contig 22819 bp, 19 predicted proteins | sample 1732541 | NCBI WGS metagenome assembly OWJI01 (sample SAMN05065727, study PRJEB22554) | human gut metagenome | biome: ENVO:2100002; feature: ENVO:00000062; material: ENVO:00002003 | host: Homo sapiens | place: USA
TCCTTTTCTTTCATTGCTTGTTCTTATACTATAACATAAATATTTCATGTAATAAAACCCATATTAAATTATTTTTTCTTCATTTATATCTTGTCATCTAGTTTTCAATACTATATAATGTGATCAGAGGTGACACAAATATGGATACAAAACAATTTTTACGTTCAATCTTAGATTCCCTGCAGCAGATTGATTATGTCAAACCGGAAGATGTTCCGAATATTGATTTATATATGGATCAGGTAACCACATTCATGGATTCACAGCTTGCCGCTTCAAAACGTCATGATGATGACAAGATCCTGACCAAAACAATGATCAACAATTATGCAAAAAACAATCTTCTTCCTCCACCGGAGAAAAAGAAGTATACCAAAGAGCATGTACTGGTCCTGATCTTTATTTATTATCTGAAAAGTATTTTAAGCATCAGCGACATTCAGGGTATTTTAAACCCGATCACTGAAAAATATTTCGGCAATGACGAGAACTACAGTCTCGAAGATATCTACAAAGAAGTTTTCAGTTTAGAACATCCGGAAACACAGAACCTGATGAAAGATCTCGCAAAAAAATTCAACACTTCCATGAACACATTCCCGGATGCGTCAGAAGATGAAGCAGATCTTCTGCATACATTCAGCTTTATCTGTATGCTCAGCTATGACGTTTACATCAAAAAAACTCTGATTGAAAAGATGATCGATCAGATGGCTTCAAAAAATCCTGAGACAAAGCCATCCAAAAAATAACAGGCTGCATGCTTCCCGCTCAGATTACTTGTTATGTTTTACCGTATTTAACAGAAAAACCGCTATTTTCAATGGAACAACAGGCTGCACACTTTGCAGAATGTCCTGTTGTCACAAATTAAAAATAGCGGTTCTTTTTATTTCTATTCTTTATCCATGTCCTGAAGTCTTGAAAAAACCATGTCGTATCCGTCATTTCCATAATTTAATGAACGGTTCACACGACTGATCGTTGCAGTGGAAGCACCGGTCTTTTCCGCAATATCGAGATACGTTTTCTGATCTCTAAGCATCTTTGCAACTTCAAATCTCTGTGATAAAGAAAGCAGTTCATTTACAGTACATACATCTTCAAAAAATGTATAACATTCTTCCTTGTTCTGGAGGCTTAAGATAGCATCAAAAAGATGATCAACTGCCTCTGTCCTAAGTTTCTTGCTCATATTCCTTTCTCCTTTTTTATTAATTACACGCTATATGCGCTATACACCTACGATGCATTTTAGCATATTAAAGTTTTAAAGTAAATACATATTTTATGTAATTTTATTTTTTTCGCAGACCGCCATTATATCATTTTCTCCCCATATACGCAATGAAATATATAGATTATCATTTCAAGAACATACGTTCTGTTTTTATCTCTTTTCTATTGATTTTCAAACATATGTTTGCTATAATATTTTCATCACTAACAGTTATTTCACCTTGCAAAGGAGTATTCACATGAAAAAAATCGGTTCTTTTTTCTTTACATTTATACCGTTTTTACTTGCACTTGTATTTCAGTACCTTGCCATGTTTTTTGTTATGGGAGTCACTCTGTTTTACGAACATATCCGCTATATTTTCTCTTCCAACCGTATCTACGCGGATCTTTGGAACAAAACATTAGATTTATGGTCCACGACACGTGTAAATACCATGATCATGATTGTATTTTCCCTGCTCTGTATCGGAGCATTTGGCTTCTGGTATCATGCCGGGTATAATGGAATCTATCTGATTCATCCACGAAAAGTTTTTCATCCGCTTTCCATTGTCGGGATCATCCTTTTAGTTCCCGGTACTCAGTGCCTTTCGACCTATCTGGTCTCTTTCACAGCCTCGCTGTTTCCGCAGTGGATGAAGGCATATGAAAAATTAATGGAAAGTACCGGAATAAACAGTGGACTGACCGTTTCCATGTTTTTTTATTCCATCCTGCTTGCCCCGATCGGCGAAGAGCTTCTCTTTCGCGGTGTCACGATGCATCAGGCAAAAAGAGTGTTCCCATTCTGGGCAGCAAATATCATGCAGGCGCTTTTATTTGGACTTTTTCATATGAATATGATCCAGGGAATCTATGCCTTTTTCCTCGGCATGGTCTTAGGTTACATCTGTGAAAAAGGCGGCAGTATTTATCAGTCTATCCTGTTTCATATGATGTTTAACTTCTGGGGAACCATTATAAGCGGCATTTTACCGACCGGCAACAGCACACTCTTTTTCGTTCTTTATTTTGCCACCGGAGTGATCTGTACTTTTAGCGGTCTCATTCTCTTTCGTTTCGGCACAAACCGACTGGCTCAAAAGCAGGCGGCTCCACTGTACCTTGAAAATACCGGATACGATACTTTTTATCCATCCAATTAGTGTCTTCTGGTTATGTTTCCAGTTTTTGTAACTATGACCAGTTCACTTTTTATCACTGCAGATAATTTTTCAGGAAACGGATCAGCTCCTCCATCTCTTCCTTCGTTCCAATACTGATCCTGAGATAATTGCTGATTCGTTCCTTCGAAAAATACCGCACAAAAATGTGTTCTTTTTTCAAAGCCTCAAACAGTTCTTTTGCCGGTACGCGCTCATGTGTCGCGAAGATAAAATTACTCATGGAATCGCCAAATGAAAAACCAAGTTTTGTGAGTTCCTGCTTCGTCCATTCACGGGTTGCTATTACACGCTGTCTTGTCTCTTCAAAGTAGGCTTTATCTTTGATTGCTTCCACACCAAGTGCAAGCGCTGTCTGATTCATGGTATAGGAATTGAATGAATATTTCACATCATTGATATATTTGATCAGTTTCTCATTTCCCATCGCATAACCGATACGCATGCCTGCCATGGAGCGCGATTTTGAAAATGTCTGGACTACCAGCAGATTATCATATTTCTCGATTAACGGAAGTGCACTCTCCCCGCCAAAATCGATATATGCCTCATCCACCACCACGATGACATTCCGGTTATGTTGTATGATATCCTCTATTTCAGACAACGGCATTAAAATTCCCGTCGGTGCATTTGGATTTGGAAAAACCACACCGCCATTTTCGCCATAATAATCTTCTTTTACAATCTGAAAATTTTCATCTAACGGCTTTACCTCATATGGAATCCGCAGCATGTCTGCCCAGACATCATAAAAGGAATATGTGATATCCGGGAACCAGACCGGTGTTTTGGAATTAAAAAAAGTCATGAAGATCATGGCAAGCACATCATCCGATCCCACACCGACAAACACCTGACTGCTCTTTAATCCATAATACTCTGCGATTGCATCCACCAAAACCTTGCAGGTCGGTTCCGGATATAACCGAAGCCGGTCTGTATCAAATTCTTTCAGTGCACGGATCACTCCCGGTGCCGGCGGATATGGATTTTCATTTGTATTTAATTTTATCATACGCTGTTCCTGTGGCTGTTCTCCCGGAACATAAGGCACTACTTTTCTTACATAAGACTCCCAGCTGCTCATTCTACTCCTCCATGCTTACGTTGATTTCTACAATTTTCCTTTTTTACACTGCGTTATTTCAGTCCATACACTTGTGCAAGTTTTTCAAAAGCGGGCAGTGAATTTTTGACCGTCTCATGGGAAACACAATAAGCAAGACGTACAAATCCACCACATCCAAATGCACTTCCCTTTACCATCAGAAGATGCAGCTTTTTGCCCTCTTCCACAAATTCTTCCTCATTATCGACCGGGGATTTCACCCACAGGTAAAATGCTCCTTCCGGTTTGATACAGGTAAATCCAAGTTCCGTTAAGCCATCGTACAACATTGTTCGGTTTTCATCATAGAAAGAAACATCTGTTTTCTCATCTAAACATCTTGCAACCGCTTTCTGGATCAGAGATGGTGCATTGACAAATCCAAGCGTACGGTTTGAAATTTCAATACCGCGGATCAGTTCTTCAGCATCGGATGCCTCGTTCGGAACTACCACGTAACCGATACGCTCTCCAGGAAGTGACAGCGATTTACTGAACGAATATCCAACAATCGTATTTTTATAATATTTCGTCAGAAAATCCTCTTTATTTCCATCATAAACCAGTTCCCGATACGGCTCATCCGAAACCAGGTAAATGTCATGTCCAAATTCTTTCTGCTTCTTTTCTAAGATAGAAGCGATCGCCTCCATCGTCTCCGGTTTATAGATGACACCGGTCGGATTGTTCGGCGTATTGACAATCAGTGCCTTGGTCTTTTCCGTAATCTTTGCCTCAAAATCGTTCAGATCCGGCAAAAAAGTCTCAAGATCCGGATTTACCGTTACAATCTCTGAATCAAAATTGGCTGCATACTGACGGTACTCACCAAAAAACGGGGCAAACACGATCACCTCATCACCAGGATCCAAGACCGTTTTAAAAATAATATTGAGGCCTCCCGCTGCACCGACTGTCATCACGATATTATGATCGTCAAATGCGGTACCAAAACGTTTATTTAAGTTTGCCGCGATCGCCTCACGCACATCTTTATAACCTGCATTTTCCATATATCCGTGCAATTCTAAAGAACCTGCCGCTCCTTTCTTATCTGCCTCATCCAACAAATCTCTGATACTGTCGTTTAATGCTGCCGGAGCCGGTGTTGCAGGATTGCCGAGTGAAAAATCATAGACATTCTCCGCCCCATATTTTTCCGCCATCGCTTTTCCTTCCACAAACATTGCACGGATCGCGGAATTTCCAAGCAGTGCTTTTTGTATTCTTTTTGAAACCATAGTTCTATCTCCATTCGTGTACATTTCGGATGTTACAGACCACACCAGCCTCGCTAAAACAGGGCGCATCCTGTAACATGATCTCTAAATACTTTACCACAGCACCATAAAGAAGTAAATGCTGTTTTCCAAGAATCCGGTACAAATTTTACCGCTGACAAACGCGAAACAATGCCTGAGTGTAAAATCAATTTCGGTAGATAGGAAATGCCAGCATCCTCACTGAAGATGCTGACATCTGCCTATCATGCCTATCACATATTTATTTTTAAATCCATATACATTCTGATCAAATAAATCGCCTATCTCTTTCGTCCTAGCACAACATACAAAAATTTGTCGGACAAAAAACACAGATGAAAATTTAATCAAATTTTGCATTCTGGTATTTGCAGAATGATTTCCTATGCATTCACTTTGTCTACGAAACGCATGAACGCAGTTCTGCCTTCTTCGGTACATTTATAAACACCGGCGTCTTTTAATACTTCCTTAAATACCAGACCGATCTCTGTCTGCACGATCTCATGCAGTTTTTCCGGGGTTACCTCTCCCTCTAAACCGCTGCCAAATGTAAATCCGTATTTCGGAAGGAATTCTTCTACCCAGTCTGCATGTTTTGCAAGAACTTCATCCTCACGGATGGACGTACCGTCAAGCAGTGCCTGCTCTAAGTCCGCCATCTCTTTTTTCAGACGTGCCGGAAGTACTGCAAGACCCATAACCTCGATCAGACCAATGTTTTCTTTTTTGATATGGTGCAGCTTTGCATGTGGATGATAAACACCAAGCGGATGCTCTTCTGTGGTAATGTTGTTACGCAGTACCAGATCAAGTTCATATAAATCTCCACGTCTTCTTGCGATCGGAGTGATCGTATTATGTGGTTCCCCGTCTGTCTCAGCAAAAATAAATGCTGCCTCGTCCGTATAACCTCTCCATGCAAGTAAAATTTTATCTGCCAGCTCGATCAGACGCTCTTTTTTCTCCGCGCTGATGCGGATCACGGACATCGGCCATTTTACAATGCCTGCTTTTACATCCTCAAATCCCTTGAATGAGATTTCTTTTTCGACCGGTGCTTTTGCCATGGCAAATTCGTAATGACCACCCTGGAAATGATCATGGCTTAAAATAGAACCGCCGACAATTGGAAGATCTGCGTTTGATCCTACAAAATAATGTGGGAACTGTTCCACGAAATCAAGCAGTTTACCGAACGTTGCACGCTCAATTTTCATCGGTGTGTGCTGTCCGTTGAATATAATGCAGTGCTCATTGTAATATACATACGGAGAGTACTGGAAAAACCAGTCACTGCCATTAATCGTTACCGGGATGATTCTGTGATTCTGTCTTGCCGGATGGTTCACACGTCCTGCGTATCCCTCATTTTCCTTGCAGAGTAAGCATTTCGGGTAACCGCTCTGTTTTGCAAGTTTTGCCGCAGCGATTGCTTTCGGATCTTTTTCCGGTTTTGATAAATTGATCGTGATATCCAAGGTACCAAACTCGGTATCTGCAGTCCATTTCAGATCCTTCTTAATACGGTATCTGCGGATATAGTTCGAATCACAGCTTAATTTGTAAAAATAATCGGTTGCCGCCTGTGCGGACTGATGATTGTAAAGTCCACGGAATTTTGTGATGACTTCACTTGGTCTTGGCATCAGCATGCTCATGATCTTTGTGTCAAACAGATCACGGTATGTGATCGTATCCTCCGGCATCAGTCCCTGCTCTGCCGCATAGTCAAGCATTTCTGTGAGAATTCCCTCTAAGGCATCCTCAGCGGTCTCCTGTGTCATCGGCTCTCTCTTTTCATATGCTGCAGCGACTTCATCTTCTAACTCATCTAATTGAAAAAGTTCTAACAGACGATTGATAGTAAATCTTTTATCTTCCGGTGCAGCAAGTCCTGTCACCAGACCATATTCTGTCAACTCTAAAATCTTTTCCTGTATCATATTCTTCCTCACTTCTACACTGTTTAACGTGTCTTTGCAATACTCTGCCAGACATATATTTTTAAGTCTCTATATTATTTTCAATGAGCCTCTTATTTTCAGAAATGAAAAACTTCTTTTCATCAGGCTAATTTCACTGGACCGTCACCAATCTCAACAACATAGAAATCTGCTGCATATCCGATCTTCTTCTCATAAGCTGCACCGACTTCTTTGATAAAGGTATCCACAGCCTCATCTTTTACGATGCTGACCGTACATCCGCCAAAGCCCGCACCTGTCATTCTTGAGCCGATCACACCATCAATCTTCCATGCTTCCTCAACCAAAGTATCCAGCTCAATACCGGTTACTTCATAATCATCGCGGAGAGAAACGTGGGATTCATTCATCAGTTTTCCAAATAAGGCAACATCATTATTTTTCAGTGCCTCTACTGCTTTGATCGTTCTCTGATTCTCATAAACTGCATGTTTTGCACGTCTTACACACACTTCCTCTTTGATGGCATCTTTGTGTTCTTCAAACTGTGCCTCTGTCAGATCTCCAAGTGCGTCGATGGAGACAACTTTCTGTAACTCTGCCAGTGCTTTTTCACACTCACTGCGGCGCTCATTGTATTTGGAATCGCCCAGTCCACGTTTTTTATTACTGCAGGAAATCACAATCTTTGCATTCTCCAGTTTGATCGGTGCATACTCATATTTTAAAGTTGCAGTGTCAAGGAAGATCGCATGGCCTGCTTTGCCCATTGCGATAGCAAACTGATCCATGATACCACAGTTGACACCGTTGAATTTATTTTCCGAATACTGACCGATCAGTGCAAGATCCTGATTTGTCACATCAAATCCGAACATATCGCGTAAGATAAATCCTGTTAAAACCTCTACGGATGCGGAAGAAGAAAGTCCGGAACCATTCGGGATATTTCCGAATAATACAAGATCCATACCCTGTTCTACCTTCATGCCTTTCTCTCCGAATGCCCACATCACGCCCTTCGGATAGTTGGTCCAGTCAGCCTCTTTCTCCGGTTTTAAATTCTCTACCGATGACTCTAACACGCCAAGCTGCTCAAAGTTCATGGAATAAAAACGCAGCTTCTTATCATTTCTTTTTCTTGCCACACCATAAGTACCGATCGTCAGTGCACAAGGAAATACATGACCGCCGTTGTAATCGGTATGCTCTCCGATCATATTCACACGTCCCGGTGCAAAATAAACACCAATCTCTCCTTCGCCGCCAAATAACTCTTTAAACTTTGCCAGTACGTTCTCCCAAACCATCTTAAATCCTCCTTTTTACAATACATCATTTATTCTTATTTTGTTCCACGTCATCCCGTCTGTTTTCCTTTCCCTGAAAAGCAGGATGCATTTGTTTCGTTTTCTCTGATAATCCTATTATAACGCATCCGAATCCCTTTGCAATGGCTGAAACGCAAACTGCAACAAAGTGCAAAAAATCCTGCAACATTTTTACATAAATATTACAGGATTTTCTATACACTCTTTTATCTTCAGACAGCAATGCTTTTTATGCCTTAAAATCACGGATCAGTTTTAACGTCGGCAGCGCATTGCCCTCATAATCAAACAATGCCTGGTTTGCCCACTCGTTGCCGCACGGTCCCGGATCCTGTATGTATTTTAAGGAAGCAGGCGTTGCCCAGCCGGAACCCGGAACCGGGATCCATGCCGGCTCCCAGTAGAAGAAGCCCTTCCCTTTTCCATCATCGATATGGCTGATGCGGTTTAAGAAGTCTTCCATAAAGTCATACTGTCCCTGTACGGTCATCGGGTATTCGATTTTCTCAACCAGCGCCGGTTTCGTCGCATAACCCTTGCGCTCCTCATCGGCAAGTTTCTCATAATCCTTGTAGTCGTCCATCGTATATCCCATGGAGACTTCTGCCACGATCAGATCTTTGCCGTAGCGCTTGGCAATATCATTCATGTTGTCATTTAACATCTGAAGAGAACCATGCCAGAACGGATAATAAGACAGACCGATCAGTTCAAAGTCCTCACCGCGTTTTGTAAAATTGTCAAACCATTCACGGTAAAGCGCATTGTTGCCGCCGTTGTCGAGATGGATCATCACCGGAATTTTTGACAAACCTTCCATCTGCGGGCATACGCCTTTGATGGAACCGGCAAGACGTTCTTCATCCGCTTTTCGGACAGCGCGGATACCGGCATTGACAAACGCTGCAATATTGTCATAATTCGGCACTTTGCCTTCCGGCCAGAGCAGACCATTGGAAAGTTCATTTCCAACCTGCACCATTGTGATGTTGACACCGTTCTCCAGATAAAGATGCATCATCTCCAGCGTAAAATCATAGACTGCCTGCTCTAGCTCTTTGACACCATAGCTTTCCCACGCCTTTGGTTTGAACTGTTTTCCCGGGTCTGCCCAGAAATCACTGTAATGCAGATTTAAAAGTACTCCAAAACCGGCTTTCGTCACACGTTTTGCGATTTCAAGCGATGTCTTTGGATCATTTTCCCCGGCACCGTAAGATTCTCCGGCCTCTGACCACGGATCATTCCATACACGGATGCGGATCGTATCCACATCATAGGATTTCATGATCTCTAAGAGATCCTTCTCCTCTCCGTTGTCATAATATTTCGCACCACACTTCTCCAACTCTGCAAGCGTGGATAAATCCATTCCTTTTACAAAATTCATATAAATCCTCCTTGTTTTTCGAAGAAAAATGCGACTGCCTATGCAGGAGCAGAGGATTTTCTTCCTTTTCTATATTCCCTTAAACCGGAACGTAAATTCTAACGGTTTCGTCACATCAATATGGTATTCCGGGTGCACTAAAGATCCCCAGCTGTCATCACCGCCGACTCCCATCTGCGCCAATGCCACACGGACAATCGTGTGATGTACCTGCGGCAGTTCATAAACATGGGCTGCATTTTCAAGTTCATGTGGTGTATACGGAAGTGCCGAGAAGCTTAATTCATCTCCCTCAAACATCATTCCCCTGCCTTTTGCATCCGCAATGCGCGCATATCGCACACCGACTTTGTTGCCACATTCCTGCGGAACTAAATATTTTGCCATATTGTCAGCCACTTTGTTGCTGTAAATTCCAAGTTTTGCGCCGTGTCTCCGGTCTGCATAAGTTTCCTCCGATCCCATGCCGTACCAGGTCAGGTTGTCATAATCAGCATTGAACTGAAACATCATTCCAAACTCCGGCATATCCGGAAGTCCCTCTACCGGATCATACATCAGTTTTGTCTCGATCGTTCCATCACCAAAAACGGTGTAGGAAACCTGACATTTGCCCGCCGGTGTTGTCGGCATAAAATAGGTGTAAGTGACTGTCACGGTATTGTCTTTTTCTTCCACTTTGGTCGGGACATTGTCAAACATCCCACCGTTTCTGTGACTGATATACATGCTCGCGATCTTCCACTGTGCATAGCGCGCCGGAGCCATGCTTCCGTTATCATTGTCCACCGGTGCCCGCCAGAAATTCGGCATCGGGATCTTTTCAATCATTTCTTTTCCGGCATAGCGGTAGGAAACAAGTCCCCCGCTCAACATGGAAAACAGGCAGTCAAAATCTTCGCCTTTTACTCCGATGTTTACCTTGCCGTGAACCACGCGGATCGGCTTTTCGGATGCATGGAAAGCAGGGATCTTTTTATAGATCTTCTGTCCAAAAGCGACCTCATGTCCTGCATCTGCCCAGCTCATATCCTCCTTTAACCGGAATGAAACGGTGAGTGTGTATTCTGCATCCGGGTCTTTTTTCTGATCCTTATCATCTGCACGCAAAATGGCAAACGGGATCTCATAGTCCTTCGTGCTAAGCGGCGGTACTGTTGTCTCTATCTCCTGTTTTTTCACAACAACCCCGTTTTTCTGTAAAACTGCCACACAGCGGAACCGGTCGGTATTTGCAAACAGGTTTTTATTTACAACGGTAAACTTCCCTTCCTTTTCAAACAGAATGCTGATATTCTGGTAATTGAATTTCACTTCCTGCATCTTCGGGGACGGATCTCGGTCTCCACCATAGCAGATTCCATTTCCACTGAAATTATAATCCGTCGGACGCTCTAAGAAATCGCCGCCGTATGCCTGAAAATCTTTTCCATAGCGGTCTTTTTTCAAGATGGACTGGTCAATGTAATCCCAGATAAAACCGCCCTGATATCTCGGTTCCGTATCGGTCAGATCCGTGTATTTGTGCATGGCACCACAGGAATTTCCCATCGCATGTGTATATTCACACATAATAAACGGTTTTTCCTTATGCTCAGCGAGGAATTTTTTCACATTTTCCACGCTCGTATACATCTGGCTTTCCATATCGCTGGTCGCCTCATATCTGCGGTCATTGAAAATTCCCTCATAATGAACCAGACGGTATGGATCTAAGGCACGGAATTTTTCGGACATGTCAAAAATTACTTTTCCGCCGTAAGATTCATTTCCGACTGACCAGATCAGAACTGCCGGATGGTTTTTATCTCTCTGGTAACAGGAATTGACGCGGTCAAGCATCATCGGTTCCCAGTCCATGTTGTCCCCCGGAACGATCGTATCTTTCGGCACAGAACCATGCATCGCGGCATCCCATGAACCGTGTGATTCGAGATTGTTTTCCGCGATCATATAGAGTCCGTACTCATCGCAGAGATCATATATAATGGAAGCATCCGGGTAGTGGCAGGTGCGGATCGCATTAATGTTGTTCTGTTTCATCGTAACGATGTCTTTTAAAACCTCTTCCCTTGTCACTGCACGTCCTGTTTTGGAACTGAACTCATGACGGTTGACACCCTTAAATACAATGCGCTTTCCATTTAATGTCATGATACCGTCTTTCATTTCAAAACGGCGGAATCCGATTCTTTGGCTGACAAGCTCGCTTCTCTCCCCGTTTTGATCAAAACATTCGATCGTAAGCGTGTATAAATTCGGGATCTCCGCACTCCACAGATCCGGTTTTTTCACCTCTTTTTCAAAATGAACTTCCCCCTCAGAGACTGGCAGCTCCTCAGAGAAAATAATCTGTTCTTCTTTTTCTTCCAAAACGGAATAATTTCTGCTGCCGGTCAGGGTCAGTCTTGCTTTTCCCTCGCCGCGCATCTGCATTGTGACAAGAAGATCTGCATTTAAAACCGCCTCATCGACAACCGGCTGCACTTTTAAATCATACACATGCACCTTTGGCATGGTATACAGATAAACCGAACGGAAAATACCGGAGAACCGGTAGAAATCCTGATCCTCGCACCAGCTTGAAGAAGTCCACTTAAACACCTGGACTGCCAGCTTATTTTCGCCCTCTTTTACATACGGAGTAAGATCAAAATCTGACGGGGTGAAACTGTCCTCACTGTATCCGACATACTGACCGTTTAACCACAGTGCAAAACCGCTCTCCACACCCTGAAAAGAAATATAAAGTCCGTTTTTCTTAAAACCTTCCGGCAGTGTAAAGTATTTTACATAGCTTGCCACCGGGTTAAACTCACTCGGCACTGCGTCGCGCCACACATCTTCCCTGCCATCCCACGGATACTGGATGTTTACATACTGCGGGATATCATAGCCCTCCATCTGGATATGTGCCGGCACCCGAATATCCTCCCAGCATTTACAATCAAAATCTTCTGCCTCAAACCCACTGACGGTCTGCGCATAATTTCTCGCATAATGAAATTTCCAGACGCCATCTAAAGGCAGCCGGAAGCTGCTTTTTCTCTCTTCTGCCTCCTTTTCATCTGCATATGCCACATGATCAGAGTGCGCTGCCATACAGTTTTCCTTAAAAAATTTCGGATCATGGATCTTTTTTATTTCGAATGACATGTCATGTCCTCCTTATCTTTTTCTTATCTCCATTTTAACGAAAAAATGCGCATTTTGCATCTGTATCTCAACACAAAACACGCATTTTCGCCCATTTATTTACCAGCCCTTCAACGCGGAAATATTATAATTCAGCAGCTTTCTCTCATAATTTTCCGGACTGATCTTCCACTGATACGGAGATGTATTCAGATATTTTTTGAAGTTCCGGTTAAATGTGGATGTCGTGGTAAATCCTACTTTCTGGGCGACCACATCCATCGGGTCATTTGTCTTTTTCATGATATCACAGGCTTTCTGCACCCGCATCAGATTGATGTAATCCATCGGTGACATATTCATATAAGATTCAAAGACTCTTCTGAAATGTGTCTCACTCATATGGCTTGCCTTTGCAAGTTCCTCGACACGGATATTGTTTGCATACTCTAACCTTACATAATCAAGTGCCGCCGTGATCTGGGAAACACCTGTCTTTTTCTTTACTTCATTCTCCGAGACATCGCTCTCACACATGCGGAGCAATTCAGCAAAAAAAGCGATCAAAAGACCTCTGACACAATCATTAAAATGATTTTTTTTCTGTCTCATTTCATCCATGAGCATCTTCACAAGAACGGAAATTCCGCGGTTTTCCCACTCATGGAAAAATAAAGCCTTACGATTGATCATCTGCAATACTTTTTTTTGCATGACAGCATTATCCGGATACAATTCCTGGATCATGACCATCGGATCAAAAAATAAATATTCCCAATAGCTTGGTCCCTCCGCAATGTCACTGATCGTCACATGTGGGTAATTCTGTGGAATAATACTGACCATTGCCGGTTCATAACGTTTTGTCTCTTCATTTAAGATCAACTCGCCGGTACCGTTTTTACAATATCCGATTTCCATGAGATTGTGAAAATGAAGATTACTTTCATCATGTCCGTAATCACGAATCCAGTTGTCTCCTAAAAGTGCCAGAACATATTCACCCTGCGGAACTTCGTAAAACCTCAATTCCATTGTGTCTTTTTTCTTTTTTCCCATGGTTATTACCTCTTTTTAAAACTGCCGTACAATATTTCAGTACGGCAGTCATTTTGTTTCTGTTACCAGAATTTAGTCAAAATCAAATTTTGTAATTCTATCATGCATTGCTTTATAGCGGAAACGAATCATTTCGTTTTTCTCTAATACGTCCTCTTCCGTTCCGCGGTACTGACAGCGGATACAGCTGTAAATACCGGTTTCTTTATTGTAGAACATATCGATGTCGAGATCTCTTAAAAAACAGGATGGGCATCTATAATTTAATTTGCCTTTGCCAAGTTGAGCCATGTTGCAAATACCTCCTTATCTGAGATTGTTTTTCTGTATCCCAATGTGAACATTGGTGAGAATGCATATCCTTCTTTTACATATCCTTCTGCATTTGCATCGGATGCTGTCATGGATACTCTTGTCTCGATTTCAGGAATAACTGCGGAAACCTCTGCAGCTCCCACAACGCCTTCCTCACGGCATTTGTATTCATAGTTGATCGTTTTCTCTTCCGGTCCGTCGATCTTTAATGTGATATGACTCATATCCTCGGAATACTCAGTTGTACCATAGCATGCAACCATGTATTCATTTAATGTTACTTCTGCAGTCGGATCGCTCATCTCTAAGATATTACGTTCGATCTTAATGTTCGAAGAACCTTCCTCAAAGTACTCTTTTGTCTGAAGTTTTACAGTCAGATCCCTGAACTCGATCGTAACCGGATCTAATGTAAGGATTCTTGTCTTTCCTTCCTGGGAGAAGTGTGCGTGTGTCGGGCAGAGGCAGAGATCCACTTCCTCTCCTTTGTAAGAAAGTTTTGCACTTCTTACGGTTCCCTCTCCTGCATAGTGGGTGAAATAACCTGCACGGTATTTCTCCTGAATTAAGAATGGGTAGGATGCATCCTGAACATGTTTTGTTCCGATGCCGACCGGCCACTCTAATTTTGCTGCATAAGGACGAAGGTCAACGATCGCACCGCCCTGATCCATGTTGACACATGCTCTCATGTATGGATCGCAGTACCAGAATAACTGTTTGTCGGAACCATATAAGATATCTCTCCAGAGAGCACATTCCGGCTCGTTGTAATTGTTCTGGTTGACACCTTTCTTCTCACGATAATAATCAGCGAACTCCGACATGGTCATATCTACTAACTGACCCTCTTTTTTCAGTTTGCCGTAGTAAGCACAGCCATCGCTGTAGGATTTGTAAAGGAGTTCATATGGCTGCTCCCAGCGTCCCATCTTGTTCATCCAGCCCGGTCCAACGAACATCATGTTGTAGGAATATCCGTTGTTATATTTCTCTAAGGAACGGTACTGGTCGATCAGATTGTAAAGATATGGATACTCCCATGTCTTTGTGTCATAGATCATACCACGGAGTACGTTCTGCGGATGTGTTCCGAAGTTCGAACCATTTCCATCGTAACATGCGATCAGATCACGGGAAAGATGAGGGATCGCTACGATACCACTGTCTTCCTCTTTATTTGCAGCCGGTGCATGTGTGTTCTGTTTGGATGGAATCCATGGTGCCCATGGGCCGCCATCAAATAATGTATACCAGGAGTTGTTGCAGGTGTGATATGCCTTCGGGCCTTCCTCCCAGCAGGTAGCAACTGCACATTTTACAGTCGGGTATGCTGCCTTGATATAATTTGTCAGGTCAGCATCCATGTAATAAGAACCTGTGGACTCCGGATAAAAACCGAATCTGTCATGGAATTTTTCGAATACATCATTTACGATGGCTTTCTTATCTTCCATGGAAAACATCCAGATACAGAAATCCTTGGTCTTATATTTTTCACGGAACTCCTCACAAGGAAGTCCTAATAAAGATAATGCGATCTCGTCGCCATATACCTCATGGTCATGTTTTGCAATCTCCACTGCCTCATCATTGAACAGTGAAGCGTATGTCATCTGAATGGTTACCTTTAATCCATTCTCGTGAGCTAATCTCTGCTGTGTCTTAAAGATATCCAAAGACTCTGTTAAAAGTGCTTTATCTCCGATATCCTCTTCTTTTCCCTGTCCAGTCACTGTTGCAGAATACTCTGGAACCATCTCCGGACGATGAATAAGATTCAGTACAAATTTATCCATTTTTTTCTTTCTCCTCTAAAAATATTTTTCTAACCTTTTACAGCTCCACCGGTAACACCCTCAACATAGAACTTCTGCATCACTACGAAGAGAATTGAAATCGGGATTGCGATCATAACACCGCCTGCACAGAAGATTGAGAAGTAATCTCCGATTAATGTCTTCTGTAACAGGTTATAAAGACCGATCGCAACTGTCCAGTCTGCGGACTCTTTGGACTTGATCATTATTCGTGCCAGAACAAAATCCATCCATGGATTCAGGAAAGAGTTGATAATCGTATATACTATCATCGGTTTTGACAGCGGAATAATGATTTTTCCAAAAATTGTTGCCTCGGAAGCACCCTCTAAGCGGGCAGCCTCTCTCAGTGAAACCGGGATGGTATCAAAGAAACCTTTCAATACTAAAAACCCAAGTCCCGAACCTGCAGAATATACGATAACCAGACCTGCAAGTGAATCAGTAAGTCCGATCATTTTTAAGACAAAATAAACAGCGATCATGGAAAGTACACCTGGGAACATTCCAAGAATGATAGAAAAGCTCATCAGAGGTTTTCTCGCCTTGAATCTCATACAACTGAATGCATAAGAGACCATCAGTACAAAAGCGGATGAAACGATGCAGGTAAAAAATGCTACGATAAAAGTATTTTTAAACCATGCAGGGAAGTTTGCTGCTGTATCTGTCTTGAAGAACAGTTGATGATAGTTTGCCAGTGTCCAGTGTTCCGGGAAGAAGTGCTGGTAACTTACACCCTTTGTAGTGGAAAGGGATGTTACAACCAGCCATACAATCGGAATCAGCCAGATGATTGCCAAAAGAGCAAGTACTAAATGTCTCACAATGATTTTCCATGTTTTCTTTTTCATTATTGGTACACCTCCTCTTTATCACCACTGATCATTCTTGTATAGCTAAGCAATGTAAGAAGCGCACAGATAGCAAATGAAATAATACCAATTACCGATGCCATCTTATAGTTTGAGTTATCGTTGGTCAATGTAAACAGCCATGTAATGAGAAGGTCTGTCTCTTTTGCATTAGAGTTTGCAAATGCCATGTTTGCTGTTGCATTGGAACTTGTCAGCAGATAAATAACGTTAAAGTTATTGATGTTTGCAATAATGCTCTGAATCAGGGATGGTCCACAGATAAATAATACATACGGCATTGTGATCTTCCAGAAGATCTGCCATTTATTTGCACCATCGATACGTGCACTCTCCAACTGATCTGTCGGAATATTCATCAGAATACCGGTAGCGGAAAGCATCTGATATGGAACACCGACCCAGATATTAATAAGAATGATCATTGCATGAGACCAGCCCGGTTTAGAGAGAAACGGAATATAGTTTCCGGAAACAAGTCCGATACTTTGTAACCATCCTGTCAGACCGATGTTGGAACATAATGTATTTACAATACCGTGGTCGCTGAACATTTTGCTTACAAGAAGCAATGTTACGAACTGTGGAATCGCGATTGTCACAACAAAAAGTGATCTCCACATTTTTTTAAAATGTGTATCTTCATGGTTGATCAGCTTTGCCAAAAGAATACCACCGATGAAAGTTGTAAATGTTGCCGATACTGCCCAGATCATTGTCCATGCAAGAATTCTTACGAATGCATAGGAGAATGTGATTGTGGTGCCGCCTGTAAACATATTCTTGAAGTTTCTAAGTCCAACCCATGTAAACAGGTAGTTTGGCGGCATATGATCCATATCATAATTGGTAAATGCCACACAGGACATAAAAATGATCGGTATAATGTTCATCATAATAACACCGATACTCGGCAGGGTAAGTAATGTGATATAAAACTTACCGTTGAAAAGAGATTTTATATCTTCTGCAAATGTATTGACATGTTCTCCCTCTTCTTTCATAAGCTGAAGCCGGTAAACAGCTTTCATATTGCTTATATATAAAAATATGAATGCTACGATTACGAGAATACCAATAATACCATATAGCAGGATCAGCAATGAGTTATCGTAATCATTAACAGTATTTTTCAAGGTCAGCGGATCAAATACGGACTCATACTGAACGGTACCAAGTGTATTTAAATCCTTAATATAATTGATAGAGAACATTCCTGTAAACAGGATCACTACCACTTCAAGGGCTGTTATTAAGACACCTTTGACGATCTGTTTCCGTCCCCAGTATCCTGCACCCATAACAAGCAGTGAAAGCTTGCACCAGATATCTCCCTTTGCCACTGCTGTTCCGAAATCGACAAAGTATTTTTTGATTGCGTTTAAAAATGTTTTCATAGATTCACTCCCTATGCGCGTGAATGAGAATTTTGGGCTAAGTCGCAAAAACTTTTCTCTTTTTTAAAAATTTCCACATAGCTTGTTACAAGGAAGGCATTGGTTTCCAGCAGGAAAATATCCGCCTCTGCCGGAAAGCAATGTCCTGTCTGGCAGGAGATAATGCCCTCCTCATAAAAGTTATTCCAAAGCCATGTGGAAATCTGAGTTTTACAGATATTTGATTATTCAGCTACCGGCTGTGTAATACCAGCTACTGCATCATCAAGTACAGCCTGAAGATCTGTTGCACCGTCAACCAGGTTCTGTCCAAGTGCCTTTGCCGGATCCCAGTAATTATTGCCTACAACCTGCTGATCTGCAAACTCTGACTGCGCTGCAAGTGCTGCAAGTGCCGGGGAATCAATCTGAGCTGCTGCTACTGTGTTAGCCGGTCCCTCTGATGTAGCGTTACCAATTGCTAACTGGCTCTCCTCATTTGTGAGATACTCAGCAAGGAGCATTGACCAGCCAACATTTTTAGCATGGGAGTTAACACCTACGAATTTGTATCCTGCATAAGATCCCATCTGTGTAGCTGTTCCATTTACATCGAAAGTAGGTAATTTACATGCTGCATATCCGTCACCGTATTTCGCTTCAAAAGATCCGGTGTTCCATGTACCGGAAACATATGCGCCAAGTGTACCGTCATTTAACATGGTAATTGCATCCTGATCTTGTACGCTTACAAATGCCGGGGAAGAAGTGATATTCTCAATACTCTGTGCTACTGCAAGACCGGTCTCAGAGTTCCAGTCACAGTTGTTTGAGTTATCTTCATTCATGGAAAGTTCACAGCCTGCACCAGAGAAGAATCCATACAGATACCATCCATCTGCTACATTCATGCCAACTTTTGTTCCTGCTTCTTCCGCTTTTGCTGTAAGGTTTTCCCAGGAAGCCACATCCTCTTCAGAGAAGATGTTTGAATCATAGTATAAGAAGTAACCATTCGATGCTGTTAACGGATAAGCGTAAAGTTTTCCGTCTTTGGTAGCTGCTGCTACAGTTGCCTCTGAGTTTGTTTCTTTCGGATCATATGTATAAGTAGCTGCCACTTCCTGAAGCGCACCTGCATTTACAAGATCATTTACCTGATCATCTGCAAATACGAATACATCTGCTGCTGCATCGATATCCTCAAGAATCTTATCTTTTGCATCTGCCTCAGATACAGCACCGATCGTGATGTTAAAATCTACATCTGAGTACTGCTCTTTAAATTTGTCTGTCAGCTCTTTCATAACGTTCTGATAAGCCTCAAGTTCTGAACACCAGAGCTGGATATCTACGGTTCCATCTGTAGATGCGATCAGATTTGCGATTGCATCACCGGAAGCTGTTTCTGCATTATCTGCAGCATCACCTGTCTCTGTTGCTGCTGCACTGTTTGTGCTCTCTGCTGCGCTGTTGTCTGCTGCACTATTGTCTGCTGCGCTGCTGTTATCGGCTGCTTTGTTTCCACATCCTGCAAACATGGATGCTACCATTGCTGCACATAATACTGTGCTGATGACTTTTTTCTTCATTTGAAAATTCCTCCCTTTTCCTTGATAGAAAAAATTGTTCTTTTAGAACACTTTTTCGTGTTGCGTTATGCGCAATCGGTTGTTCTATGGTTAGAGTATATCTCCGTCACATCCTTGTGTCAATATCCACATTTTATAATAAATCCGACCATTTTTTAGCCATTTTGCACAATATCATCTTCTATTTTTTCTTTTATTTTTTTCAAATTCGACTTTTGCGCAACCGTTAACTATTGATTTTCCGTGCATTTTCAATTCTTATATCATCTTTTTATGGATATTTTGGCTCGTTTTTGATATTTTTTGAATCAGGGATTTTCCTGCCTTTTCCTTTGTTTTGGGCGAATTTCCATCACATTGCTTCAGATTCACCCTCATTCCCGCTGATCTGCGGGCTATTCCGGTAATCATTGTAATCATTTCGCCCATTTCATGTGATTTCCGACAATTTCAGCATAAAAAACGGGCGAAACACATTTATTCGCTATGTGTTTCGCCCATTGCTTATTCTCTCCAACAGGATGATCTTCAATTTTCTCAGAACTGTATTTTCCTGATTATATTTATTTCGTCGATTCCTTCAGCACCACCTCATACGGAAGCAATGTGCGCTCTTTCACCTCAAGTCCCTCCGTCAGATCAAGCAGTGTACGGCATGCCACCATGCCGAGTTCCTTTGCATCAAATGAAAGCGATGTGATCGAGGGAACATTGTTTTCAAGTACCATGCTGTTATAAAACGATGCCACCCGGACATCTTCCGGCACTTTGACATGCTGCTGGCGCAGTGTCTTTAAAACACGGCTGCAGACAGCGTCATCCATACAGAGGATACAGTCTGCCTGTCTGTTTAATGCTTCCTTGACTGCCTTTTCCACCAGAACCTGGTTATCCTGGCTTAAAAACATCAGATCCTCATCTAACGTTTTCCCCATCTTCGCATATGCCTCACGAAATCCCCGCAGACGGCTCTGTGTAACCACGTGCTCTTCATTGCCGCCGATCAGTGCAATTTTGTCCATCTGCTTCATCAAAATGATCGATGTAAGCTCTTTGCATGCACTCTTGTGATTGTGATCGATCTGAATCACGCCTTTGTAATTGGCACTGGTACTTCCGATCGTGACAAACGGTACATTTTTTGTCTGCAGAAAATCGATCTGTTCATCTTCCACAAAAGTGCGCATCAGGATCACACCGTCCACTTTATGGTTTGCTATGATACGCTCAAGAGAAGATATATCGTTTTTCCTGCAGATAGAAAGCAGGATATCATATTCCATGCTGCCCGCAATCTCCTGTATCCCAAACAGACATTCCTGAAAAAATGTAAGATCCACAACATCATACTCCCCCGGCATGACCACACAGATATTATAAGTTTTAGACTGCGCAAGCCCTTTCGCAATGACATTCGGCTTATAATCATGTTCTTCTATGTAGGCGAGCACGCGCTCTCTTGTCTCCCTGCCAATACGACCTTTACCGGAAATTGCACGTGACACGGTTGTCTTCGATACCCCAAGCGCCTCCGCCACGTCCGCAATCGTAATATTCTTTTCTAACCCCTTATCCATAAACTCTCGTCCCTCGCTTTTTTGCGCTTAGTTGCGCAACTAAGTTTATTATTGTACAAACAGGGGCAAAAATCAATCCTATTTTTTTCTATTTTTTCCCGGCATCAATCCGGTATTCCCTCATACGAAATCCATGCTACATCCGCAAAACGATCCGACATTTCACCGTTTGAAGACGCATACACACCGAGCGTGCAGCCCACAAATCCCCCTGCTTCCTCTGTACTGTACGGCAGCAGGCTCACGTCTTTAATGAGTTTTAATACCTTTCCTTCCTCATCTCTGACAAAAAATTCTGCCCTCTGTCCTGCTGCCTTCAAATACAGTTCCAGCATTCCTTTTGCATTGATTTCTTCTTCCGCAAGCAGCGTATCGTTTTCTGTTATATGTGCGATTACCTGCAGCTTTCTCTTCTCTTTTCCACCGCAGATGCGCATCGAAAGATGATTTGCATGATTCTGATAGCAGACGATCCCCGCCTGTTCATTTTCCCGCTCCGCATCAAATTCCATGCATGCCGAAAATGTAAAATCATAATCTTTCTGCCGCAGCCCGAAATACTGCGCGTCCGTTTTCTCTGTAAGTTTCTGTTTTTTCAGATACATCCTGAGAAACCCTTTTCTCTCGATCAGTGAATATGTATTTTCATCCCTTCTCTGCAGCGACAGGAGTCTGTCATCTATTTTTTTCTGATCAAATGTAATAAAATCCGCGTGGGTCACTTCCTTTTCCAGGCGATACTCACCGATCGGAAGTTCTGTTTTCTCTGTCAGATGTCCAATCCCCGGATTGATGACGGGCCATCCGTCCTCCCATTCCACTTTTGCCAGAAAAGTTTCCCTGCCAATACTACAGTGTCCCTCACATGGCCTCGATGCAAGCATGACGACATACCAGTTTCCGTCTGCATCATCCACAAGATCTCCGTGTCCTGCATAGATCACCGGATAATCCCTGCCAAGATTGCGGTGCGTGAAAATTGGATTTCTCTTGCATCCACAGAACCATTCTCTTAACGACCTGCTTCTTGCGATACTGATGCTGTGTTCCGGTCCCGTACCGCCCTCTGCGATCATCAGATAATACCAGCCGTCTTTTTTGTAAAGGTGCGGTCCCTCCGGCCAGATACAATCTTTTAATGCACCTTTCCAGACCGCCGTCCCCGCACCTTTTAAGCACATTGCATGAAGATCCAGCTCCTCTATCCAGATCTCCCAGTCACCATTGTGTCTGACCCCGGACGGATTCGGTCTTGTCCCGACATAATAACATTTCCCATCTTCATCAAAAAAGAGGCTCGGATCAATCCCCTCCGCCGCATCTCCCAGATAATGTGGAACTGACCACGGCCCTTTGGGGTCCTGTGCCGTTATCACAAAGTTTCCACCATGATCCACATTTGTTGTTATGATGTAATAAGTACCCTCGTGGTAACGGATCGTCGGTGCAAAGATCCCCCGTGAGATCTCACTGCCGGACAGTGGAAGCTGTTCTTCCCTGTCCAACGCATTGCCGATCTGCTCCCAGTGCGCTAAATCCCTGCTATGAAACACAGGAATCCCCGGAAAATATGCAAAACTCGAATTTACCATATAATCTGTCTCTTATACACATCTGACGCTGCCGACGATCGCATAAGTGTA
>OWJI01000731.1_pt1 | contig 22676 bp, 17 predicted proteins | sample 1732541 | NCBI WGS metagenome assembly OWJI01 (sample SAMN05065727, study PRJEB22554) | human gut metagenome | biome: ENVO:2100002; feature: ENVO:00000062; material: ENVO:00002003 | host: Homo sapiens | place: USA
ACGAGATCTGCGCATGTCTCGTGGGCTCGGAGATGTGTATAAGAGACAGGACGGATATGTTCTATGACAAAAAATCAAGGGATATTTCACTGGAAGAAATCTACCGCGTCATTTTTGAGATGGAACGCATACAGACAGATAATCTTACCAAAGACATTTTGAGACGATTTAAGTATTCACAAAATCTGTTTCCGGATGTTAAGGATGAAGACGAAGCAGACTTTCTCTCCCGTTTCGCTTTTATCTGCCTGCTCAGTTTTGATGCTTACCTCAAAAAACAGTTAGTGGAGCGTTTAATTGACGAAACTCTTTCCGATGAAGCGAAGCAGAAAAAAGACAAATAAATTACGGATAGAATTGAGGTTACTATGAACGAATTACTTGCAGGATTAAATGACAAACAAAAAGAAGCGGTTCTCCACTTTGAGGGACCGCTCCTTATTTTAGCGGGTGCAGGCTCCGGAAAAACCCGTGTTCTCACCCATCGAATTGCATATTTAATTGAGGAACATCAAGTACCGCCCTACCACATTCTTGCCCTTACCTTTACTAATAAAGCGGCAAACGAAATGCGCGAGCGTGTGAATAACATTATTGAATATGGTGCCGGCAGTATCTGGGTAAGCACCTTCCACTCTACCTGTGTTCGTATTTTAAGACGATTTATCGACCATTTGGGTTATGATAACGCCTTTACGATATATGATAGCGATGACCAGAAATCACTGATGAAAGATATTTGCAAACAATTAAATATTGATACAAAAAAATATAAAGAACGCACTTTCTTAAATGCTATTTCCTCGGCAAAGGACGAGTTAAAAACACCGGAGCAGTATGCTGACGAAGTAGCAAAAGAATACAATAAGAAGATTTTCGGACGGGTTTATAAAGAATACCAAAAGCGCTTAAAACAGAACAATGCTTTGGATTTTGACGACTTAATTATGCTTACTGTGCAATTATTCCGGCAAAATGCGGAAATACTAAACCATTATCAGGAGCGTTTTCCATTTATTCTGGTGGATGAGTATCAGGATACAAACACCGCACAGTTTACATTATTAAGTTTGCTGGCATCCCGCTACCAGAACCTTTGCGTGGTTGGTGACGATGACCAGTCGATTTACCGGTTCCGCGGTGCAAATATTCACAATATTTTGAATTTTGAAAAAATCTTTCCGGCAACGGAAGTTATACGATTGGAGCAGAACTACCGCTCCACTAAAAATATTCTTGCGGCTGCTAGCGGAGTAATTAAACATAACTCCATGCGTAAAGAAAAAACGCTTTGGACAACGGCTGAGGCAGGTGCTCCGATTTCCTATGGGCGCTACAATAATGAATATGAAGAGGCTCAGGGCATTGCCGCTGACATTCACCGTCAGGTAAAGGATGGCATGTCCTACAGCGACTTTGCTATTTTATACCGTACCAATGCACAATCCCGTGTATTTGAGGAAAAACTTATTTACGAGGGCATTCCTTACCGGATTATCGGTGCTGTCAACTTTTATGCCAGAAAGGAAATTAAAGATATCCTCTGTTACCTGAAAACAATCAATAACAGTGCGGACGATATCGCGATTAAACGAATCATCAATATTCCAAGACGAGGCATCGGTCAGACAACCATCGGACGTATTTCAGATTATGCTTTTTCGCAGGAAATGCCATTTTATGAGGCACTTCGCCGTGTGGATGAAATTCCGGGATGCACCCGCGCCAGTGCAAAAATTCATTCTTTTGTCAGCCTGATTGAGCATTTTCGCATGAAATTACGCGGCGAAATGTATTCGCTTGAGGATATGACTCAGGAACTTTTGGATGTAACCGGTTATGTCCGTGAATTAGAGGCAGAAGACACCGATGAGGCAAATGGCCGCATCGAAAATATTGAATCTCTGATGAATAAGATTGTTCAATATGAAGAAGATAATAATGGCGGCACGTTAAACGACTTATTGGAAGACATCGCTCTCGTGGCAGACATTGACACGGTATCCGATGACGCTGAGCAGGTGCTTTTGATGACACTCCACAGTGCTAAAGGACTGGAATTTCCAAACGTTTATATTTGCGGTATGGAAGAAACAATCTTCCCGGGGGCTTCCGCCGTATTTGGCGATGACCCATCTGAACTGGAAGAAGAACGCAGACTCTGCTACGTGGGAATTACCCGTGCCATGAAAAAGCTGACGCTTACCAGCGCAAATCAGCGCATGCGTAACGGTGAAATGAATTTCAACCGCCCATCACGCTTTATTAACGAGATTCCGCGCCACTTGGTGAAACAGACCTATGGCGCAGTCCTTAAACCGGAGACCGAAAGTAAACCAACGGAATTTTCGAGGACAAAAGCTTCTCTTTATACCAAGGACCGCAAAAATCCATTTGCCAATAACCCTTACATCCAAAAGGGAATGGGAAGTGCTTCACCTGCCGGTGCTCCGGATTATCAAGTTGGCGACCGGGTGTCACACACGAAATTTGGGCAGGGCATTGTCCGCTCCCTCACAAAACTAACAAACGACTATGAGGTTGTCATTGAATTTGATGGATTTGGACAGAGAAAGCTCCGCTCTTCGTTTGCCAAACTGACAAAATTATAATTTGATAAAAAAAGTATAGTATTCCATAACTATTCGTGTTACAATATGGTTAAAGAATCTTTTTGAGAAAGGATGGTTTTTATTATGTCAGGAAAATTTGAGGAAATGATAAACAACGCTAAAATTACTGAGTTGTTAAACAAGAAAAAAGCAGAGGAAGAAAATAAAAGTTTTGTTCTTTGGATTTTGGCTATTATCGGTGCAGTTGCTGCTGTAGCTGCTATCGCATTTGCTGTATACCGTTATATGAATCCAAAGTACGCTGATTTTGATGGTGACTTTGATTATGACGAGTTTGAGGATGATTTCGAAGATGACGACATTGATGACAATGACGTTTATGTAAAGAAGACAAACTAGTTTTTATTCTCCTTTCACCCCAAAAGAACCGCCTGTACCGGACATACCGGTGCAGGCGGTTCTTTTCATTTTTCTCTCTTCTATTATCCTAATTCCGGAACTTTTTTTGAAATTGCAACTGCTAATGCTCCCGGTCCGATATGACACGAAACACTTAAGGAAAGCGGGTCAACAAAATCCACCCGATGTCCCGGGAATTCTGTCTCTAATTCCTTACGAAACGCCTGTGCCTCGGTATCATCCGCCGTATAAGCAACATGCATGTAAAAATTATCCCCATCCGGGTCATGGAAACGTTCTTCAAAGTCATGGCGAATTGCCTTAATCATTGTGCTTTTTGCCGCCTTCAAAGTTTTTACTTTTGCATAAGCATCTAACTTTTCTCCCTGAATCTGCAAAACCGGTTTGATTCTTAATACGGTTCCGATAGCTGCAGCCGCCGGTGTAATTCGTCCACCTTTTTTCAGATAAGAAAGTGTGTCCACCATGATATAAATACTGGACTCAAATTTCTCACGAAGCAAAATCTCCTGAATCTGTTTTCCATCATAACCATTCTGTACCAGTTCAATGGCATCCATTACGGAGCGTCTCTGTGTAACCGAAATTCTCTGGTTATCTACAACAAAAACTTTATTTTCATACTTTTCTTCATAAGAAAGCATCATAGCAGTTCCGCAAGAACTGCTCAATCCACTCGACATCGGAATGTAAACGATTTCATCATAACACTCTAACACACTGTCCCACAGTTTCATTAATGTATCCGGTGCCGGCTGTGATGTCATTACATCTGCGCCCTGCGCCAGATATCCATAAAACTCATCCTGACTCATGCTAATATCTTCATAAAATGTATCACCATTTACAAAAAAAGGCATTGGCACAACGTGAATGCCAAGCTTCTTTGCTTCTGACTGAGTAATCCCACTATTACTATCTGTAATTACCGCAACTTTTTTCATCTATGCAATCCCCTTTCAAAAGATACATTACATCATACCATTTTACTATTAAACTTCGTTTTTGTCAAACAACCGGTATTTCTTTACTATTCTTTCAATCCTAAGAAGAACGGGTTTATACAGACAGAACAAAAATCCGGCAGTCGCTGCTCCAAACAACAGGTTAAAAGGAAGCCCTGACAAATACACAAAGCAAACCACCGATAAGGAAAGCTGCTGTGAAGTAAAAAAGATGGTATTTAAATCAACAATGGCTCCGTAGATGATAACGACAGCAAAAAAGCCATAGAGTGCTACAAGCCATCGCTTACTCTCCCGTCCGTAGAAAAATACGCCGGCAAAAAATCCTACCAGACCAAGTGCCACCATTTGAAACGGGGTCCATGAGCCCTGACCGAAATAAAAATTAGAAACAAAAGCACTTAATGCCCCTGTCACAAAACCTACTTCACCTCCAAAACTCACACCCGCCAAAATTACGACAGCCGCAATTGGCTTTATCTGCGGAAGAAAGAAAAAAGCAATTCTTCCGGCAATCGCAAGCGCGCAAAGCGATGCAATCATCGTAAGCAGCATAACGCCCGGCCGTTCTTTTTCAAAGTGAGCAAAAAAGCCAAACAAAGCAATCAGTAAAACCGCCATACTCACAAGATAATAATTTTCTCCCTTTAACACAATGATTTCATAAAAAAGCAATACAAAGGCAAGTATGCCAAGGATACTATTGCGAATTTTTTCTTTTTGCATATTTCTTCACATCCTCAATGGTTATTATGTGTGGATTTACCCGTCTTGTCACCCGGTTCATCCCTGTCGTGTAAAACTGGTTTTCTTCCATAAATCCTCTCACCGGACACTGCACAATAATCTCGCCCTGATACAAAAGTGAAATTTCGTCAGCGTACTTCGCTATAAATTCCATATCATGCGACACCATAACAATGGATTTTTCCTTTTTTGTCCACTCCTTTAAAACCTCACCAAATATCTTTTTTGATTTTGCATCCATTCCTTTGGTCGGCTCATCCAAAAAATAATAATCTGCCTCTTTTCCGAGTGCAACACAAAGTGCAAGCCGCTGTTTTTCCCCACCCGACAAGTCCTGTGGATTTCGCTTTTTTAATTCCTCTAAACCAAACCGCAAAAATAATTCTTTCGAACATTGGCTCATTTTATCCCATTCTTTTTGCACTGTTTCTTCTAATAACAAATACATCGGATTTTGCGGCAGATAAGAAAAGTTTACCGAACTCATTTTCCCATGATACGGTCGCAACTGCCCTGCCATCAGCCGCAGTAAAGTCGTCTTTCCACTTCCGTTGCCACCCACAAGACACGAAATGGTATTTGTCGCAAAACGCCCCTTTGTTTCCTTTAACACATCCGGTGATTTCTTCTCATAGCGAAACCATATATTTTTTAGTGAAAAATCCTGTGATGAGGTTTGTTTTCTTTCTATTTTTTCTTCATCTACATCCGGAAGCACTGTACTTTTATAATTTTCTTCAAACCAGATTCTTGCCTCTTTTTTTGTCAAAAGTCCATCTTCCAATTGCAGATATGACGGCAAAAATTCTTCGAAAATCGTGTCCTTCAACCGGGACTGTATCGTCCTTGGCTCCCCTATTTTCTCAATTTTTCCGTCTGCCATACATATCACTTCATCCACAAAAGCAACCAAATCTTCCAGCCGCTGCTCCGCAATTACAATCGTTACCCCAAATTCTTCATTAATCTGTCGAATTAAATCATAGATTCTCCGCGCCGCAACCGGGTCTAACTGGCTGGTCGGTTCATCCAATATCATAAGTTCCGGATTCATGGCAAGACCGGAAGCAATGTTTAAAAGCTGCTTCTCCCCACCACTTAATGTCATCGTGTCCCGCATGACCAGATTTTCAAGCCCAAATGAACTAATCACTTCTGCTAACCGCCGTTTCATCTGCTGCTGTTCCATCCCGATATTTTCAAGTCCAAATACAATCTCATAAGAAACCCGGTCTGTCACAATCTGATTATCCGGGTTCTGCCACACATATGCACAGCCCTTCGCCTGATTGATAAGGCTTCCTTCTTCTCTTCCGCGGATTCCCGTTTCACCGGCAAGTTTGCGTAATAAAGTTGTTTTTCCGCAGCCGGACGGACCGACAAGCAAGGTAATCGTTCCCTGTTTTATTTCCATCTGTTCCACAAAAACCGCCGGTTCTACTTCATCCGGGTAGAAAAACCGGTAATCTTTCGCCTCGATAAAAGCCATGCTGCTTCCTCCTTTCCGTACATCCAAATCGGGATGCCAAGATATATAATCCAAATCAAAATCTCCCATGCCGGCAAAATTTCCATGTGTATACTTGGGAAAAACCAAACCGGTGCAGGTGCCATTATTTGTTTTCCAATCACAAAAACACTCATCATACATACAATCGCAAAAAATACATAATCTCCCATATTCCATTTACGTGCATAAAACGATGTGCGCCCATTTTTTCCATACGACTTCGCTTTCATTGCCATACTTCGTTCTACTGAATCTTCCATCGTTTTACCAAGCAGTGCAGACCACACATGCGGACGATTTCCATGCAGTGAAATCATCTGTGAAAAATCTTTTTTTGCCTTAGGCACCATACGAAGAATCATGGAAAAAAGCAGCGAAAAAGATGGAAGTCTTTTTCCTGACATCGTCATAATCTTTTCTGAAGTCATCACATGTGAAAAATCGGAAAACAGAAAAATAGTTCCTAACAAAACAACTGCCATATAACAGCCATACAGCACCGCTTCCTTTGTCACGGCGTTCTCATTCAAATAGAAAAGTACCGTCATACCACGGTGATTGAGCAGTGGATTCACAACCACACAAAGTGCCACCACCGTAAGACTTCCCACAAAGGATTTAAGCATTTTCAGAAATCCTCTATTTAGCGAAACATCAATTCCCATCAGTAACAAAAGCAATCCATATAAAAACGGATGTCCTGCCACAATCAAAAGAACCAGTGTCATAACATAATATACAAACAAAACGACCGGATGCCTTCGCGTCATCGCATTCATGGTTTCCTCCTCTAGTATTCATACTCGCAAACATAATAAAATACAATTACATCGCCATTTGATACCTGATAGTTACTCGCTCCCACATTCGGCGTCCTGCCATTGACCGAATACATCCAACCGCTCTCGCTGCCACAGTCAAACTGATACAGACCGCCAATCCCCTTCACATAATACGTGCCATACATCGGCGTATACTCACTATCTAAAGCAATGTTGTTCTCTTTTGTAATTCGCTTCAATATATCATACACGGACTCTTTTTCCGTGAAGGAACATTTACCGGAATAATAAATTCCGGATGCCGGAATCACCTCTTCTAACCCGTTTTTCCACAACTCTTTTTTCTTTAAAATCTTCTTACACTCAATTTCAAAAGAAACTTCATTCTTCGGTTTTTCCGTTGGCTTTACGGTCGGTTTTACAGTGACTGGTTTTTCGGTCGAAACCGGTTTTTTTGTAACATTTTTCCCGGATTTTTTTTCTGTTTTATTTCCTTTATCCTTTTTCGGCGCAGTCACAGCCGCCGGCTTAGCAGTTGGTTTTTCTGTGTTTTTCCCTTTGATTTTCTCTTTTGGCGTACTTGTACTTACTGCCGCTTTCTGCTTGGGAGTCTTTGTTGGCTCTACCGTTTTTGTTGATTCCGGTTTCGCCGTCTCCTTTTTTTCTACCGATACCACATCTTCTTCTAAAGCATAGTGTGTATCTTCCTGCTTATTTGTCTTTTGTACTCCCTGTATCATAAGCGCCCCAATGACAACAAAAAACAGTATCACACAGGCGATAATTCCTTTTTGATTCCACTTCATCTGAAAGCCTCCAAAAAACTTCTTATATGACAGAGTAACAAACAATGGACAAATCTGTCAAGCGTTGGTATAATATCTTGCGATGGTATAAATAATATTAGTAACCATGAGGTTCTTTTGAGATTAATAGGGAAGACGGTGTGAATCCGCCGCAGCCCCCGCTGCCGTATTAGGGGATGGCTTGTACATAAATGTCACTGGCATATGCCGGGAAGGCGTACAAGATTGGTTAAACCTTCCAGATGAACCTTAAGTCGGAAGACCTGCCTTATGGTGTGAAATGTGACCTTTCGGAGGGAGAGGAAATGTTTTGACTATTCATTCTAGTCATCACAGGTCCTTGTACGCCCTTTTTTCGGGAATACAGGACTTTTCTTATGTTATCGCAATACCAGAACAAAAATACGCGATACGCGAGAAAGAAGGTTTTTCTATGAAAAACAAAAAGAAACTTTTATCCGTTCTTTTAGTCTTTGTTATGACGGTAAGCGTCTTTCATGGCTATGCAGCAAAAGCAGCGGATACAGTCAAAGTAACACTTCGTCTGGAGCAGGATAATAAAACACTTGTTACACCGGTTGAAGTTACTCTGACAGATGAAGACAAAAAAGATTACGGCATCGGCCTCAGTACCGAAACACTTACCCCGCTTCATGCACTGGCTAAGTATCTTACTGAGAAAAAAGGTGCCACAACAGAAACAATGAAAAATTATATTATGGCAAGTACAAGTCAGTACGGTTTGTATGTTACCGGTATTAATATCGATGGCAAATCTGACGGCAGTGCCTCCTCTGACGCTTTAGACGGCGTAAACTGGCTATATGCTGTAAATAATACAGACCCGGGTGTCGGTATGGGCTCCTATTCATTAAAAAATAATGATGCAGTCACCATCTATGGCCTTTGGGGCGGCGGCACATGGCCAAATAACGTAGAAACAAATTACAGTTATTTTGAAAATAACACCGTGAACACAACAGTTTCCAGCAAAACTACTGTATCACTGAAAGGTGTAGGTTACGACGAGAATTACAGTCCGATTGTTAAGGCAATTAGTAACGCAACTGTTGTAGCAGCAAAATATGAAAATGAAACCAGTACAGCAACCACCGGAAATGCTGTTACGTTAGCACAGACGGATGATAATGGTGTTGCTACTCTTTCCTTTGATAAAGCAGGTACTTATGTACTCTCCGCTTATCGTTTGGACAGCGACGGTAAACACTCCAACATTTCCAGACCATACGGAATCGTGAAAGTGCTTGCTGCAGTTACCGCACCAACAGCAACTCCGACCGCTACGCCAACAGCTGCTCCTACTGCCACACCAACGGCAACTCCTACCGCTACACCAACAGCAACTCCTACCATTAAACCAACGGCATCTCCGGTTCCTACTGTTACACCAGCTCCATCGGATAACAAGGACGTGAAAAAAGCCGCGAAAACACCTACTAAGGTAAAAGTTGTTGTGAAAAAGTCAAAGAAAAAGAAAAAATCCGTAACAGTTTCCTGGAAAAAGGCAGCAAATGCAAAAGGATACCGCATTACACTTTCCAAGAAAAAGAACGGTAAATACAAAAAAGTAACCGATACGAAAAAAACAAAATACACCTTTAAGAAAACAAAGGGAACATATTATGTAAAACTGACAGCTTATGTTGTAAAATCTGACAAAGCTACTTTCAGTAAAGCAACAAAACCGGTAAAATTCAAGGTAAAATAAGATGAAGAAAAAGACATTTTTATGTCTGCTACTCACCGCTGCCATCTTCCTTAGTGCATTTTCGACTTTTCGCAATGAGCAGGGAATGGATGGTGCTAACGTGGTATCCTCTGTAACACCGGAGGATACCGCTGACTGCGGTGCTATTTGGACAAACAAATTTTCCACAAAGGGAATCTCATACAACTCGATTCCGATTATGGGAACAAACGGCATCTATGTTGTAAATTCGAATATACTTTATGAACTATCTTATGCAAATGGACAGGTTCTTAGAAAAACTACTTTAAAAGAAAAAATGAACAGCGTCTGCAACATGCTTCTTGAGGAGCATTTTTTATATATTCCGCTGGCAAATGGCACGATGGAATGTGTTGACATCACTTCAATGACAAGTCTATGGCAGAGCGAGTCGTTTGGCGGACAATCTCTTTCGACTACCTTTTATCAGGACGGATATCTCTATGCCGGCACGACAAATGTTTTGTCAAATGGTACAACTACAGGTCTCTTCTACTGCCTGAATGCAAAGGATGGCTCAACTGTTTGGACTTATGAAGATACAGACCATCCGGGCGGTTACTATTGGAGCGGTGCTATTGTCTATGAGGATGCACTTTATTTCACCGGTGATAACGGCATTTTAGTAAGCCACAGTCTCACGGAACCGGTTGTCTATGATACCGCCGTTCTGACAACTACGGCAAACATCCGTGCCGGTCTTACTTACCACAAAGAAACCGACGCCCTTTATACCGTGGCAAAAGACGGTACATTATTTCAGATACAATGCACGGAGCAAAAAATCACAAAGGTTTCCTCCGGTAAAATTATGGGTGGTGCCAATTTTATTACCTGCACCAGTACACCAACCATTTATAACAATCGTTTATATGTTGGATGTATGGCAGACCAATATGGCTATGTCTGTATTATGGATACCCTGACTTTAAAACCTATTTATCAGGTAAAAGGATTTCAAAATGCTGAAGTCAAATCTTCTCCTCTTGTGTCAACCCGCAGCTCTTCTAGCGGAGAAGTAATGGTCTATTTCTCCATGAATGCTTTGCCGGGTGGTTTGTACGCATTTAAAGACACAGAAGGAAAAACAAGCGCCTCCCTTCACACTTTGTATATTCCACAGGCAAAACAATACTGCCTGTCCAGTATTACAGCCGATGACAAGGGGCGTTTATACTATTCCAACGACAGTGGAACCCTGTTCTGCGTTACACTTGCCAAAGACATTCCTGCTACAAGCACGCCGACAGTCACAAGCATACCGGCTGCGACAAATACGCCGACTGTTTCTAATTCGCCTGCACCGGCGGCTAAAAAGTCTGTGTCAAAACCGAAAAAACCATATAGCGTTAAGGTAAAGAAAAGCAAGAAAAAATACAAAGTCACCTGGAAAAAAAAGAGCAAAAAATACCAGACAATTATCTCCTACCGATATGGTAAGGGAAAATGGAAAAAGAAAACAATCAAAAAAAATACGGCAGCAACGATAAAAAAAGGCAAAAAAAGACTGCAAATCCGACTGAGATGTAAAATCAAAAAACAGTCCAAATGGATTTACTCCTCTTATACGAAAACCTTTTCATTTCGTCCCTAATATGCTAAGATAAAAATAGTCATTGGATTTACAAAAGGGAGGTTTAACGTATGAGTAAAGAACAAGAACAACTACTGCAATGGATTGATGAATCCGATAATATTGTGTTTTTTGGCGGTGCCGGTGTCTCAACAGAAAGTAAAATTCCGGATTTTAGAAGTGTTGATGGATTATATAAACAGAACTACGATTATCCACCGGAAACGATTCTGTCCCATAGTTTTTATATCCGTAACCCGGAAGAATTTTACCGTTTTTACCGGGATAAAATGCTGTTTCCTGACGCCGATCCTAATGCCGCTCACATTGCTCTTGCCAATTTGGAAAAGCAGGGCAAATTAAAAGCAGTTATTACACAAAACATCGATGGTCTGCACCAAAAGGCAGGAAGCAAGGAAGTATTAGAACTCCACGGCTCTGTTTTGCGAAATCACTGCACACACTGTCATAAATTTTATTCTTTAGAAGATATTTTAGCTATGGACGGTGTTCCTCACTGCGAATGTGGCGGCATCATAAAACCGGATGTCGTTCTCTATGAAGAAGGACTTGATATGCCGCTTATGGAACGTGCCATTTCCTATATCCGCGATGCTGATTTGCTGATTATCGGCGGCACATCTTTGGTTGTTTATCCGGCCGCCGGGTTAATTGACTACTATCAGGGCGATAAGCTGGTACTCATTAATAAGGATAAAACTTCAAAGGATAATCGTGCAAATCTTATCCTGCACGAACCAATTGGTGAGGTCTTAAAACCGCTCGCCTGACAAATTATTTCTTAATCTGCATGAAATTGATTTTTGCGGATGCCAGTACATTGCGTGGAAACATCTGGTTTACACCACTTGCTCCACCGTTACCGGTATCCGTTATTTTTTTCGGATAAAGGACAAGAGAAATCTTCTTTTCTTCCTTTCGTTTTTCCTCCATCGCCTCTCCTGCAAGTACAATACTTGGCCTTTCTTTATTGATTAGAGATAAGGTATATGACATCGGCTTTTTCGTTTTGCCATCTGCACGGCAGCCAACAAGTTGAAGCCCATTATGTAAAACTGCACTCTCATCCAAAAGCAGATGCACACCTGCACCGGAGATTTTTTCTTTCTTTTCCTCCACAAGGGCAGAATCTGCACTTCCTTCCACCATATAAATGCCCAATGCCGCCTTCATTTTTTTGATACTTGCAAGAGTCTTATCTATCGTTACCTCATTTGTATGTCTACCGAATAAATTTCCTCCAAATAAAATAACATCCGGCTTTTTCTCATTCACCTTTTCCACCAAAGAATCAAACGCATGAGCAGTCATATCACTGCCTACAAAGCAATTGGAAATATAAACAATGGAAGTATCCTTAACAGGCTCTTTCTTATCCTCCTGCAAAATGACAGTCTCCTCCCATGATATGCACCGGCTTTTCCAGAAAATAACAGCACCGACACACATGGTAACAACAAAAAAGCCAAGAATCAATTTGGTCGGATGATTGAAAAAGCGGTATATTTTCCCGCTGCATCCTGCTTTTTTTCCGATAAAACGAACAATGCCACGCACAAAACACAAAATAGGTGTGAGTATCATAACACTGCCATATATTACAGAATATGCATGCATAATGACGGAAACTACATCCGAAATCATTGCGGATATTCCGGTTTCAAAAAGGAACACAACTATTAAAGAAAAAACATGTAAAAACGCGAAAAAGACCACCGGTACTTTCCCGCGTTTCCACAAATCATAATATCGCAAAATAGAATAAAACCATGCTCCTAATGCATAGCACAACGCAATCACAACTTCTATCATAAAAGCACCCCTTGTCGTATGTTTTACTACACGGGTAGTGTATAATAGAACTGCTTATTTGTCAACCATTATTTGGTTTTGAATTTCTTTGTTTTGCTCCATTTTGAAACGGTTTTCCTTCCGTTTATTACCTGATACGTTCGGATTCGTATATAGTATTTCTTTTTCGTTTTTAACTTTTTAATCGTCCGGCTTTGTTTCTTCTTACCGGAAATCGTAATCGTCTTTTTCCCTTTTTTGAAAGATGCAGACGTGCTATATTGAATCTGATATCCGGTAATTGATTGTACTGACTTCTTCCAGCTTACCGATACTTTTTTCTTGCCTGCTTTCACCTTTTTGATAACCGGCGCTTTCAGAACAGCCTGCTTTGGATTCTTGTTTGTATTTGCCGGTGCTGTCGTCGGTTTTGCGTTGGAAGCCGGCGTTTTCACAGGTGTTCCCGAAGTTTTCTGTGTCGGCGTTGGAATTGGTGTTGGTGTTGTCTTTGGTACCGGAGTAGGGAGAGGTGTTACCAGCGGCGTCGGCGTTGGTTTCGGTTTCGGTGTTGGAATCACAAGATTTTCCGGCACTTTTCCTACTTTTACATCCGTGTAATCACTGTACAAATACCGGTCTGTTTTATTTGCTGTTAACCAGTCTGCCTGCTCTTTTGTTGACGTATAAATCGTCGATGGATTGTGCATTTCATAGAAGATGTAAGTATCCCATGTTTCCAGTTTTGTTCCATCAAAGCCGGTTCCAAGTCCAATCGCCACTAAATTTGTACAATTATAAAATGCCTGCCCGCCAATCGTTTGTATCTGGTCCGGAACTTCCACCTTCACAAGTCCTGTACAGTACGAAAATGTATATTCCGGTATGGAGGTCATCGATTTCAAATCCGGTAATTCGGTAAATGACGTACAACCGGAAAATACTGAGCCTGCCATTGATTGTAAATTTTCTGACATCGTAACTTTATCCGCTTTCAGACTGGTACAATTACTAAATGCCCCATATCCGATTTTCTTAATCTGAGACGGAATTACAATCTGCTCTAAAGCAGAACAACCACTGAACGTATATGGCGGAATTTCTTCTATATTAACCGCCTTTGATAAATCAACAGAAACCAACGAAGTACAATTTTGGAATTCACTACCGCCAAGTTTTTGTAAGCCTGCTCCGAGAACAACCGATGTCATTTTTTCACAATCCTCGAAAGCTCCCTCTGTTGCTAAATTGGTTATTCCAAGGATTTTAACGGAATCCGGAATCACAACCTGTTCCAATTCACTTCCCTGAAAAGCCTGATACCCAATCTGCGTCAAACCGTTCGGAAGTGATATACTCCGAATGGCACATCCCTTAAATGCCTGCCCATCAATACAAATTAATTTCGATGGAAGTGAAATTGATGTTAAATTTGTTGTTTCTCCAAATGCACTGTTTCCAATAAATGTTACGTTATCCGGAATATGAACTGAAGTTAATGCACTGCAGTCCTTAAACATAGTCCCCGGAACTGCCGTCCAGCTATCCGGAATCGTAAATGAACGTAAAGACTTACATCCCCAGAACAAACCGCCGGAATACTTATCCTCATCATTCTCATAACGGTTTGTGCCATCATAATCTGCTGCGGATACTGTAAATTTCCCATCTTCCGGGAACACAACATGGTCTAACTTTTCACAGTCCATAAACGCATTCGATGCAATATGCTGTACAGATTTTGGAATATTAATACTTTTCAAATTTTTACATCCTGCAAATGCACTGCAGCCAATAAAGGTTAAGCCCTCCGGAAGTGTTACCGTATCAATCGTACACTCACGGAATGCCCTCGAACCTATATAGGTAAGATTTGGTGTCTTATCTTTTCCAATCGGCAGTTCAGTCAACTCCGAACAGTTTGCAAATACATCTTTATATACGGTTTTTAATTCCTCCGGATATTTTAGCGTAAACTTAGACATTTTAGAACAATTATTAAATGCCATTTCTCCCAAATAAGTTAATTTTCCTTTTATCGTAACACTTGTAAGGGCTTTACAACCACCAAATGCCAGTCGCGGTAATGTTGTAATCTTCTCCGGAAGTTCAATCGTGGTTAAACTTTCGCAGCGGTTAAACGCATGATATCCCAGTGACGCAACATTGCCCCATTCAATTGTTTTTAGCTGGGTCAACCCCTCACACAAATGTGAGGGTACTTTTGTAACGCCGGACTCAAATGTAATTTTTTCAATTGCATCTCCGGCAAGACAGGCACCATCATTTTTCTGGTCCACTTCTTTGTCATCATCCAGTGGATATGTGTCGTAAATCGATGTTGTACCTTCTGGAATTGATATCTCATTTAACGAATCACACTCATAGAAAATGTATTTCCCAAGCTGACAATTTGTAGGAAGTTTCACTGAAGAAAGCACACTGCATCCATAAAAAGCATAATTATCAATTTCCAAAACACCTTTCGGAATATTTATGGACGTAATTGTCGTGTTATCCCGAAACGCATTCTGTCCAATAACAGTAACATTATAACTTGCCCCATCCCAATCAATCCGAGAAGGTATTGTTACACTTTGTGATATTCCTGTATATTTTTGCAATGTTGCTGTTTTTGTTTCCTGTGTTAATTGATAGGAAAAATCACCTTCTGAGTAATTAACTGTGTCTGCTTTTGATGACTGCTCCATAAACCCTATGGAGAAAAAGAATGTCAGCATAAAAAGCATGCTAACGATGAAACATTTCCTTCCTTTACAAACTTTATCATTCACCTTAACCATCTCCTTTCTTAATTTCATATAAATCCGTTTCATTATACTGAATTAAGCATAAAATGGTAAGGTTACAAATGTCTCATGTTCGCTTTTTGGCTGACATTCCTGCAATTTTAGTTATAGTTAAATTTCAATTTATTTAATGATACATATTTGGTCTGACTCCGCTCACCATTCAGAATCTGAATGTTAAAGCCGACGCCCTCTTCCAGTTTGTGTGGCATGGAACCATTATATTCTGTTAAATCAAATACCGTGTGTTTCTTCGAACCAATCAACTTATAGTTTCCTTTATCTAAAATATCTGAATCACTGTAGCCATTCAGCGCCTCAGCAGAAACAAAGGCACATTTCTGATAATCCCCCTCAAAATCTAGTTCTGTTCCGGAAGCATCATATACACCAAATTGAATCTCAAATGAGGTGACATCCTGTATACGAATTCCCTTTTTTAACAAATACCGGCTGAAATCAATCGCAATCATACAACTAACTTCCTCATCGTATTCATTTTCAAAAAGCATCAGACCATCGAGTTTATTTACGCCACTCTCGACAAGACCACTGCCAAGATTCATGTAACCAATAATGTCTTTATCCTCCAAATCCGCAACCAATACTTTCGGTTCCGCAACCGTTTCCTGTCTAACCGTTTTTTCCCGGAAATGCTCCGGCCATTCATCTTCTGACAGCAGCAACTCCATTTTTAAAAGAATCAATTTACGAATCCTGCTAAATTCGCCATTCGTAAACTGAATGTTAATCCCCACTGCATCGTGAAGCTCATGATCCGAAAGAGAAACTCCATCTGCTTTGTATCCATTGTAATCCGTGAGCTTGATTTTTGTAATTTCCTTTGAACCAATAACCTTATAATTTGTCGTTGGTAAAATATCCGAATTACTGTAACCATTTAATTCATCCTCAGAAACAAGTGCACATTTTTCATATTCAATGGAAAAATCAATTTCTTCCTCATTTTCATCATACGCAGCCGCCACCAAATGAATTTCCTGAACATCCTCAATTGCAATTCCCATATGTTCCACATACTCTCTTAATTCAATCGCATACATCGGATACAGGCCCGGTTCAAATTCTGCCAAATACTCAATGCCTTTTGCCGTCACCGAAACGCCGTCCTCCTCAAGCCCATGTCCATAATTAATATACGCTTTCAGCATAGGATCTGCCAAATCAACAACCCACTTTTTCACTTTATCCATAGCAACCTCCATTCTGAAGCCCCTGCTCCCATCAAAATAATGTTACTATTATCATACCACATTACAGCGAAAGAAACAAAGTTTTTCTGCCTTACCAGACAGCTAAATCACTTTACTTTCATCGTCTTTTTAAATCCGGTCTTTTTCTTCTGAATCAGCTTTTTGTACTTCTTTAACTGCTTCTTTGGCACCTTGAATGTAGCTTTCTTATAAATTCCTTTGAAAGCATTTTTCCCGATGCTCTTCAGCTTTGCTGCCTTAATAGTTACTTTTTTCAGCTTCTTGCATCCTTTGAAAGCATTTTTCGTAATCGAAGTAACAGTATACGTCTTTTTGCCAATCTTTACTTTATTCAAGATGGTAACGCTTTTCACTTTTTTCGATGTGCATTTCTTAACAACCGCATGCTTTCCGGAAATAGTATATACCAATTTTCCTTTTGTTACAGAAGTAACTGCTTTACTCTTTTTAAGAGCCGTTTGACTGTTATTCGGGGTCGGATTTACCGGCTCCACATAATCTTCTTTAGAGAGCGTTGGCACTGAATAATTGGCGTAATCTTTTATTCCATTTCCCTGACAATCACTAAAAAACATTGATGTAACAATATGATGTTCATCAATTACCGACTTTGCTCCTTTTAAGAAATATGTATAAATAACCGGTTCCTCATCATCCCACGTAACATCCAGCAGATACCACTGGTTTCCAATTTTCACCTGATTCCACATGTGCGTCAAACTGTAAACAGTAACACAAGGAATTTGATAGTAATCACAAAGTATTTTTATCATTTTCGCATACGATTCACAACACCCTTCTTTGTGTGTCATCAGATACCCGACCGAACGTGTTTCATTTGTTGCTGCTGCACTTAAAGTATGAGAATTGTTACGGTAACTGTATGTTTTCACAACATAGTCATGAATTAATTTCAGTTTCTTCGCAGTCGAAACTTTTTGAACACCGGAATTATTAAGTGATTTAATAATCTCTTGTAAAAATCCACCGTATTCTAAAGCATCTGCCTGAAATGCTGTTTTATGATAAGCAAGCACCGGATGGATTGTTCCGGTATAAACACCATCTTTTTCTTTCATTTGTGTGTGGTTAAAATACCGAATCCAAAATATAGACGGATTGTCTAACACGACTGCTGTACTTGCTTGATACATGTTAGCAATTGTAATTTTATCTTTCGTTACAATTTTCACATTCTCCATTCTGCACTCGCCTTTATCCATGTCAAATTTATAATAGTTATAAATTGTCGTATAGATTTTCTTTTCTACATCTGTAAGCTGATTGTAATACCATTGATTACTTTCCATTGGTTTTTCTGCGTATGGAATTTCTTTTTCTGTTCCATCACTTTCTACCGTTCCTGCTACTTTTGTCGTACTCGCATTTGAGTTCCACAACGCGCGCAAATGGTAATCCATCGCTTTTGTTGTGTCAATGCGGGTCACAATAACATCTTCATCTTCTAAGTACCATCCGGCAAAAGAATATCCCTGTCTTGTAACGCTCTGTGGTAATACAATATTATTCTGTTTGTACTTATATTCAGTTGGCATCGTTACTCCGTCCGGAAGCGTTCCGCCATCTAAGTCAGTTGTTACATAATAAACAGCGCTTTCATAAATTGCCTGCAGGGAAAGTTCTCCGGATGTCGTTGCTTCTACTTTGGTCATTACCTTGTTGTTCAAAGTGTTACGCCATCCGCAGACATATAATCCGGTTTTCTTTACGTTGGTTGGCAGGTCAAATTCATCACCATAGGAATAAGTTTTCGGATATTCACCGATAAACTCACCGCCAAGTGTATCATAAGTGATGCCGTAAGTGCGGTTTGCTGCTTCCACATAGACTTTTAAGTTGTTCCTCAATGCATAATTGGACGGGAAAGGGATGGTTACGGTCGAACTCTTGTCTTCGCAAGTTCCGGCACTTACCTCTGTTCCGTCTGCTATTTCTACACGGTAACTCTGAATATAACGGTTTGTATTGCACTTTATAATCAGCGAACTGATTTTTTCGCCATACTCATACGTTACTTCATTTGTCTTGTTTAACTCACGGTCACCAAGAAAAGCGGTTGTGTCACTGTACTTTGTACTGAATGTTACCGATGGCTTTTTATACCATGCGGCATAAAGCGTGGTGTCTTTTGCAATATCCCACTTATTCTTTCCGGAACTGTAGTTGATTACAGCCGTTTCACGTTCCGTTACCGGAATCGTTTTTGTCCGGTCTGTTACCCATCCGGCAAAATCATAAGATTTGGAATACAAATATGGGAAGTTCTCCCATGCATCATAGGTAAACTCGTACTCTGTTTTCGACTGAGAATTCGTCACAAACGTTACTTTGTACGTGTTTGGTTTCCAAATAGCATATACAATTACGGTATCTACTTTTCCGCTCAAATCATCCACTACGTCTCCGTCTTTTGTATACGACCATCCGATAAAGGAATAGCCGGTCTTCTCAAAACGGCATGTTGGATTTGCTTTTGTGTCATAGGTCACATCCAAGTCATCCATGCTGCCGGAAGTGGCGCCGTTCCCATCGAATACTACTTTGTGGGATTTTGCCGTCCAATGTGCATAGAGCGTGTGGTTTTCCGCGCGGGTCATCTGTGTATCTTCCGTTACTTTTGTGCCGCCGTTTTTTGCCGTGTACCATCCGTCAAAGGTGTAACCGTATCGGGATGCCGTTGTTAAGGAATAATCCTTATCGAACGTGTTTGGCAGTTCAGCGTCTTTTACCTCGCCTCCGTTAGCATCAAAAGATACCGTATAAGTGATTGGTTCCAGAATTGCCTTGAAAATAGAGTTGCAATCTACCGTCATGGTGGTTTCCGGTTCTAATTTCTCCGGTTCTCCTACTGTTTCTCCGTTTGCATTCATTGAATACTTTTCCCAACGAATCAGCTTATACCCTACGGTCGGATAAAAGTTTTCTGGCAGATTTGGTGAAAAAACTTCCTGATAGGAATGTTCTTCGTTCTGCACGTTGGTATTCTGATTGTTTCGGAAAGAAACCTGATAGACTTCCGGTGTCCATTTGGCGTATACGTCCGTTCCATCCGGAACTTTCAATAAAGTACCGTTTTTGTCATAAATCTGCATATCTCCTTCAAAATATCCTTCAAATACATAGTGGTCTTTCTTTGGTGGATGGACGTTGCCGAAACTACGGCTTTTCTCATCTTCCTTTCCTTCAAACACATATACCGAGTCATATTTCAAACCACTGCCCCCGCGGTTTATTTCACCGCCATCCGGAGCATCTGCATAAAGCGTAACTTCTTTTGCGGCTGCACCGATGTAAGGGAACTTGTCCGGGTCTTTTAAGATGGCCGGAATGTTGGTTTTGTACTTCGTTTTGTAAATAGTTTTTAATGTGTTTTCCGGAGTTGTTACTGGCCCGCGGAATGCGAATTTACTAAGTGTATTATCCTCACCAACTAACATAATATTAGGCGAATTGCAATATACATAGTTTTGTTTAAAACAATTTTCCTTTATTTTTTCCAAAGAATCTGGTAAATAAATATCAACACGTCCACCATATCCTTCATCTTCGCTTCCATATCCATCCGCACTAAACGCCCAATCATTAACCGTTTTCAGCCCTGTACAAGCCGTGGCGTCAACGACAATGCCTGAACTGGTGACGTTGAAAGAGCCGAGGAAAAACGAATCCTTGTTTTTCGCGTCTGCATCTCCTAATGATTCTACCTTGTGATAGGCGATAATATTTCCCTTGCTATCACATTCCGGTACTTTGTCGGGAATGATAATATCATCCGTTACCTCCTTAGAAAATTTTCCGTCCTGATATACTCCAATCATATGAACATTACGAGCTGCACTGCTTTCATCGCCCGATACTGTATCATATTCCCAGATAATATCTCCCTGTTCTGTCCCTGCATATCCAGTTACTGCATTCTGTTTTCCCTCTTTAATATAACAAGAACCGGCTAGCAGGCCGGCGATAAACAATGCGCAGATAGCAAAGGATATGATATTTCTTTTTCTTGCTTTCATAAATAATCTCCTTTCTTAAAGCGATTCAGTTGTACGGCAGTTAGTTACTACCGGACTCCTGTTGTTTTTAGTATAGTATTAATATGTCTGTTAAGTAATTGATACAACTTAACATATGAAGGAGAAAGAGATAGCCCTCTATAGTATAGCAATAACCGTAACGGCAATACTAATTGCCGTAATTATGCACGATATTATTGTAATTCTGTTTGATTTTTTTGAATGACTGCTTGCAAATAATATAGCTTCATTGGAATCCTCAATAAATTTTTCAACTTCATTATATGCATTATATGCTTTTTCATAAAGCTTATATTTTGCCTCCACGGATTCTTGTTTAATTTCTGATTTTTTAGCTTCTTTAAATGCGTTTTTTGCAATAAGTTCTAAATCATTTAGCTTTGCCAAAAATTTACCATTATCAGCCAATGTTAAATCAACTTTAATATAATCTTGTCGAAACTCAGATATTGTTTGAGCAATCGAAATACATATGTATTTATAACAGTCTAAAATGGCTCTTTTTACATGCCGGTTGGCTGATTCTATTTCATTTAAGTTATTTTGTAATTTACACCGAGATAAATGTGTAAATATGGAACGTATTTCATTTAGAATTTCTATTGGGTATTCACCATCCCGAACCTCTAATTCAGCTATATAGGGTGCAATAATATTTTGGTATTGCTCATATATTTCCGCTTCCATTTTTTCGATTGTTTTTTCTTGCATATATCCACTCCTAGTAAAATAATCTATTATACAATGAATATTTATTATTCAGTTATATCCCAATGTATTTTTTGCTTTTTTTATCAAGGTCTTCTAATGTTCTTATTTTCCGTCTTGATAATAAGGGATTACCTCGTCCGGCAATACCTTTTTTTGTTTTGGAGGAAAATGTCAATTTTTTACCAATTCTTTTTTCAATCCAATTTTTTTCTTCAATTGCAGACATTTTGGCTAATTTATCACAAGTCAAGCCAATAATCCGCTCATTGTTTTTCCGAGCTGTTTCAGATAAAACATACATTTTCAATTTCCCTCCTTTTATTATATTTAGTATATATCCATTTAAGTATATATATACAAATTAGTATCTAATTGTTTCATACGATTCCTATTGTACACTTTTAGACAAGGTTTTGCAACTTTTTTAATTTTCAAGTTCATATTGAAAAGAAAATAAAAGTATTTTATAATAAGCGCGAAGGGAGGAATTAAAATGACAATTAAAGAGGTAATCGCAAGGGAAAATGTTATTATAACCTTAGACGATGGCACGGAAATGGATTCAGAAAAAACTCCGGAAGAATTGCTGTTTATTCTTTCAAAAGGAAACACAATTAAAGATTTAGACCACGATGAATTGACAAAAGCTTTTGTTGATGGCTGCGAGAAAGACATGATGAAAGCATTCGTTCAAAATTACGACTTTTGGTTAGGACGATACGAAAGTGGTTATTGGGACAAAGAAACATTCGAAAAACGATTGGGTAAAACAAAAGACCATCCTTTCCGAAGAATTTCTGATGGAGAGGAAATGTGGGAAACATTAAAAAATAGTTTATAGTAAAAGAAGGGAGCTGCCACACTAATCACTGTGATATGCTCCCTTCTAGGTAGACAAGTGAAATAATTAAACTTGTTACTTAGGAG
>OWJI01000732.1_pt1 | contig 22674 bp, 19 predicted proteins | sample 1732541 | NCBI WGS metagenome assembly OWJI01 (sample SAMN05065727, study PRJEB22554) | human gut metagenome | biome: ENVO:2100002; feature: ENVO:00000062; material: ENVO:00002003 | host: Homo sapiens | place: USA
ATCTACACTTATGCGATCGTCGGCAGCGTCAGATGTGTATAAGAGACAGAACTATATCTATAAGTTCTCTTTTTATGGTCATAGGAACTTCTGATAAAATTCTTTCATAAGCCTGTACAGGTCTTCTAATTCCGTCCACTGTTTTACTGGTATATTGCTGTGTAACATAACCCAAAAATTGTATATATGAAATTGGTTCAAAAATATTTTTTAGTTCTGTATCAGTACACCTATTAAATCCTTCTTTAAACGTATCTCTCCAATTTTTTATTGTTTTTCCTATATTTTCAATAGCCAAAATACTAAAAATATCAGAAGACATAGGGGTCACAAAATAATCACACGATAATAAGATAGATCTATTTATTGCCCCTAATGATGGTCCCATATCAAAAAACACATAATCATAGTCATCAAATTGTTTTATTAAATTATTAAATGTCAATGTTGTTCTAATTCCACGTTCTCCCCCTGATAACGCTGCGCTCCAATCAGATGCCAAAGTATCTTCAAAAAGTGCAAGTTTCGGATCTCCTGCCAAAAAATCAAAACCGAACTTCTCTAAATTATATACTTCAACGTTTTTAACATACCCTATTCCTTGATTTACCGGTTTTATCACGTCATAAATTGTAAATCCCTTTTTGTCATAATACACTTTTGAGAACAAATCATCCGTAAAACAATAAATAGTAGAATTGCATTGTGGATCAGCATCAATTAACATCACTTTTTTTCCTGTTCTAGCAATATATGCACTCAAATTACAAGTTAACGTGGTTTTCCCTACTCCTCCTTTATTATTAAACATTGCTATCGCTTTCATTTTTTCTCCTTTCATTAACCATTCATTTTTAATCTTTATTAGTCTATATTTCATATCTTCTCTATAGAATCTATTAAACTGCTCATTTTTTCTTCACCTCACCCTATTGCTAATTCTTATCGTTCAAAAAACAAATCTCTTACTGCCCACCTTGTATTGGCTAATCATATTCTCTTATTTTGTCCGTAACACTCTCCATTTTGCTTTCTTACTATTTTATCACATTTCATCCGTATAACACAACAGCGCCCTGTCTTTTACGACAGCTACAATATATATCGGCGTAATTGTTTCAATTATAAATTCCATCCCAATTTGTTCAAAACAAAAGACCGAACAGATTATCTCTGAGCGGTCTTTTGCCAGTTACACTATTTAGTTTTGATGGTCAAGAACCCATTGCAATAGGTCTTCATATTCTATTTTCCCAGCTGCAACATCAAGAATAGTTTCGTATAATTCTTTTTGCATATACTTAAGTTTGGTCCTATGTCAAGATTTAGTACAAGTTAAAATGAGAAACTTTTCCCATTTTTAACCCGCCAGAAGCTCAGCCTCAGTGTGTGTTCTTTCATACAATCGTTCGAATTCATTTGGTGACATATAGTTACAATGGCTATGAATTCGTTTCGTATTGTAGAAAGCTTCCAGATATTCGAAAATCAAGCGGTATGCCTGCTTGTAATCGTGAATTTTAAAGCGGTTGAGCCATTCACGTTTGATAATCGAATGGAAGGATTCAATGCAGGCATTATCCCATGGAAATGCTTTCTTTGAGTAACTACGCTGCATATTTTCTGTTACTTTTTTATATTCCGTCGCAACGTACTGACTGCCACGATCAGAGTGAATGATCAATGGCTGGTCGATATTTCGGCGAGCTTTGGCTTTGTTTATCGTATCAATCACGCAGGATACTTCCAGTGTTTTTGAAAGTGTCCATGCTATGATTTTTCTGGAAAATAAATCCATAATACTGGTCAGATAGACAAATCCGTCTATTGTCCAGATGTAGGTGATATCCGAACACCAGACGGCATTCGGGCGGTCAGGATTAAACTGCTCATCGAGGATATTTTGTAATTCAGTGCTGAAATCAGAATCTTTTGTGGTAATTGTCCATGGCTTGCTCCACTGGGCACGGATTCCCATTTGACGCATGTATGTACCAACAGTTCTTTCCGAAATGACTTCACCAGTTTTTCGAAGTTCTACAGTGATTTTCGGAGCACCGTAGTTCTGCTTGGAATCATCATAAATATCCTGTATTTTTGCTTTTACAGATTCACGGCGTTTTTCTGTATCAGAAGGCACGCGGTGGAGCCATGCACGATATCCTGAACGTGAGACACCTAAAAATTTCAACATTCCGGAGACGGAAAACCGGCGTCCAGCCTTTTGGGCAGCTTCCGTCTTCTCAGACACTTCGAGATAAATGGCTTCCGTCATTTTCCCAGAATGTTGATTGCTTTTTTTAATACATCAAGTGCATCTTGGGCATCACGCAATTCACGTCTGAGACGAGCAATTTCCTTTTGCTCATCGGATGCGTAATTGCCGGAACCACGGACAATAATATCGCCGGATTCCCGAAAGTCTTTCAGCCACTTAGTTAATGTGCTGTAGCCGATGCCAAGATTTTCTGCACATCCACGTACACCGAGATCTTTATGATCTTCATAGCACTGGATTGCATCAAGTTTAAATTGTTTGTCATGTTGTTTTGCCATATGAGATCCTCCTTCAGCATGTATCTATTATACCATGTTTATATGTATTTGGAATTTCTCATTTTGGCTTGTACTATTTATATTCTAGCACCAGTCTTTTCCATTTAGAACACAAGCTCTTTTTGTTACATGAGACACGCTCACCCTCAGTAGTTATACATATCAATATCCGTAATCTTTCCTTTTTTAATATGTACCCATATATAAGTTTCTCCTTTCTCAAACAACCATTCCTTACGTGATCCGGATTTATCCTTTCTTGTGGGTTTCCCCCATTTCTTTGTGTAGAGTGCATCCCTCTCCGTCATGCCCTTTTTTATCGTTTTTGCAGAATAAATAATATCTGAATCTTTGTCTTTCCTATAGCCATATTTATCATACAGGTATGCTTTCAGTTTAGTGCCGGAAGATGCTTTTTTTATCTTGAAAGTTTCCGTACTTCGTTTAGCCTTTTTCTTATATTTCTTGTTGCCGACTTTCAAAACAACTTTATCTCCCTTATGCAAATGAGTGATTTTTACCTTAACTTTTTTCTTGTTTTTGTACAAGGTCTTTATCGTTATCCCGCCGTTGTCAATCTGTACTACTGAATCATCTGAGGCTTTTTTACCGCTCGGCGTGACTACACTTACTACGACATTCGTATATGGTGCCGAAGGTTTTACTTTTATTGAAAACTTCCCGTTGGCATTTGATTTTCCGGTATATATCTTTTTGCCTATTTTGACAATGACGGATGAGTTTTTCTCGGTGGTTCCCGTAATCTTTTTGTCGGAGGCATAAACAGTATCAAAATCCAACCACGGCTCTTGATCCTCATAATCGGGTGTGTTATACGGGTTTTCATCTTCTGTCGGATGAGCACTTGGAAATGCATACTGTCTATCATCTACAGAAACATAATCTTCGTAAGTGCAACCATGCTTGTCCACATATACAAGTGTCAGCTTGTCATCGTGATTTCTTTTGGGATATGTCAGGGTAAATGAACCGTCAGCAGCCACATCACAACTGTATTCCTTTTCATCTATTACGGTTTTCACAGCAGTTATGGCAGAGTAAGCTATCTTGCTGTTATCAACCTTGCCTGTTGCATATGCTGCTTTCGCCGTGCATGAACCGATGCAATCGTTTAGATAACATTCCTTTACACTAAATGGATATACCCTTGATTTTGTACCGCTTCTCCCCTCTAACCATACATTTACATCTGTTGTTGCAGCATCAACCTGTGGGAAGTCAACAATTTTTGTAAATGGACTGTACGTTCCGCCTACTGTTTCTGCCGCATACTCACTGTAATATACTTTCCCCTCAACTTCTATACCGATTTTCCGTTCCTGACCCAATCCCAGATTCTTTGCGACAAGGCAGTCCTTATACACACGTATATTGTCATAGGGACACATGCTTTGCCACTCTCGGTGAAAATAATATGAATCCTCGTCTTTTACATAAACCTTTTCTTCTCCTAAACATCCGTAATCGTCATTCCATTTTATGTTTACGATCGACCCAAGTTCCTGCTCATCATAATCAAAAATCGTCTTTTCCGTACCTGCTAAGGCATTCGTATCGTATTCCTTTAATTCTGCAAATCCCGCCGTTACATTCACGTGCTTATTTGTATTTCCTGTGTTGTATATGTAAATGCACTTGCGGTAAGCATAAAATGTAGGCGGTTCACAACTGAGTTTTCGAGATTCTTTCCTAGTCTCGTTCCCCTCAGAATCCTTGATCCAGACATTATAGCTAGTGCCATTAGGACCCGACAGATATTTGCCATCAGGAAAATCTAATGTTATTTCAGCCTGTGGCTTGGTAACAGAAAACGGAATCTCCAAATGCGTCATTTCAAAATCATCGGAAATCTTGTCCGAATCCTGCGACTCGACAATAAGCATGGCTTTCCCTGGATGCTCCACTGAGGAAAGTTCAAATGTCACGACAGTATGCATCAATTCTTTAAGCGTAAAATGCCAGCCGGAAGCACCCTGACCGTCAGTAGCTTTGACGGTAATACCCCGTATGCTAGCCAATACCGTACACAAGCATAGTATCCATGCGATATATTTACTCCTATAATTCGTTTTCATAAGAAAAAGCCTCCTCTCTGGAACATCGGCGCATTTAAGGTCCGAGCTACGCTCGAAGCGCCATTCGCCATGGTGGCATCCACTTTCAAAGAAAGCGGATAGCCCATTTTCTCTAGTTCTGACCTTGTGATAAGTTCATACAAATTCTTCCTTCCTACATCATTTCTTACAAGTATTGATATGCAAAAAAAGCTGTCACCACTTGTATCATCCATGCTCACACACGCGTCCATGCCATAGATTGGCTTCACATTGCATTCTTCCATACTGCTGTATCGCTCCATATCCGGAAAACCCAGTATGCTTGCGCAATCCATAATGGCAACAGCAGGCATTTCAATACTATCGGCATATGTAAGCATTTCATACGGTGAGATAACACTATCATATCTACTGTATTTACTGTGGCAATGTAACTCCACCCGTTCCATTCGTTTTTTCATCATATCCACCTTCCCTCATAAAACTATCCCTCATAATTCTCAAGTGTTTCCAACAAAAAATCCTTGAATCCGTCTCTTATGTTCTTCGGCGACTGTACTTCGACATAAGGACCATGTGCCGCCAGCCAGAAGTAAAACCCTATCGCATCAGCAACCCTCACATGAGCGATAAAATATTCCCCACCATCATCCCTAATGAAAATATCCCTGCCAAATCTTAACATGACATCATGCTTACATCCATTTGACGCCCGAAGCGTAACATCCCTTACCTCGCCCTCCCACATATTTACGCTTTCACGTAGATAATCGTTTATGCTTTTGTCATGTCCTATATTTTTAAGCTCCTCGACCTCACTCATCGGTCTTGCCGGCTCGTCAAACACATCAAGTCCAGTAATCATCTCTATACGAAAATGTGTCACATGATTATGCGTTACAGGATTGGCTATCAGAAAATATTCCTCGTTAGCTAGCGCCATGAAATATGGACTGACCTGATATACATGACCATTCCTTTTCAGCACCTTATTCTTTCCCTCCGCATATTCAAGATACTGAAAGCGAAGCTGTTTCCTCTCGGCAATCGCACGCATGATAATATCAAACTTGATCTTGAACTTCTTATCAGGGCTTTTTACATTCTCATCCATAATGAGCGTTGCATTTATAAGTCTCTCTCCCTCTCTTGTGGCAAGCTCTCTGACTTTTTTTATCAAACTCCTGCTGTCATCGACAGAAAGAAATCTGGCTGAAGCCACAGCATCCGCAAGCAGCTTTAACTCATAATCCTCAAACTCCTGCCCGGTCATATACCAACCCATGTTGTGATTGTCGCACTTTACTATCTCATAACCCGCATCCTGAAGGCACTCCAGATCCCTGCCTATGGACTTGCGTTCAGATTTTATGCCATTTAATTTCAGCTTTGCTACAATCTGCGTGGAATTGATGGGATGACTCTCGTCCGTCTTTTTCATTATATTCAGCACATGAAGTATCCTAAGTTTGCTGTTTTCTGCCATGATGACCCTCCGCTTACTATCTTTATCGCTTTTTCCCAAGAACATCCGTTAATTTTTTTCGTATTATGTCTATCGACTCTTTGATAAATTCCTCTCTTTTCCTGCTATCAACCAGATTTATTGCTGCTTCATTCATATTCTTAAACTCTGGAACACGCTTTTTAGCCTCCGCATTAATTTCACTTGTTCCTGTAGGCAAATACCACCATTCTATCCACCATGAATCAGGATTTTTCTCCATTGATTCCACATCAACATACTGCTTTAACTCCTCAAGAAACTCATCAGAAGGATTATTGTACCCGCCACCTTTTCCATTATCAGCAGCCGGATCAAACAGACAGATACCAAAAGACAAATCCCAAAATATCTCAATCCTAAACCACATCTGTATGCCTCTTGAAAGTTCCACACCATTAAATACATAATTAATGCCCGGCCATGTACTCTCAGATTTTTTTTCGTAAAAAACATCTCCCTGTTCACCCGTATATTCATACAAATGAAATTTGTCTTCAGGCTTCAGATTAAATTCATCAGCAATCACGGACATACTTTTCTCCATATCACCCATGAAATCCTTCAGAAGTTTTAACTTTGCCTGTTTTTCTGCATCACAGATTGCCAGCATTGCACGAAAATTATCCTCTGATTTTGTCATTTCTTCTGCTATCTCCATCTTTTTTTCCTCTCCTATCGTAGATGTCATTTGTTTAATCGCTTCTGCATACTGCATCAGAATTTCCTTCATGTTAAAATCCGTTTTTTCATCTAATACCATTTTTTTTAGCCATTTAAATATATCCTCTGCAAATGATATGCAGATATAATCTGCTTCACTCAATTTTTCTGTTCCATCATGATTTGCAAGACTTCCACTACTCGGCTCATACCCCCAAAGCGTCAGATAGACAACTTGTGCCGTGTCGTCTGTTCTCCTCGCATATGAAAGATAATCAAAGCATTGTGAATCCTGATCTCCCGCATATATCTTAACCTCAATAGGAATAAACACCTTGTCCGCCGCTATGACAATATCAATCCGCCGTTCATCGTCAATCAAGAACTCCCTATACACATGGGCGGTTTCGCAAATTACTTCGGCATCATCCCTATGTAAAACCTCTTTCAGAAATGTCGTTAAATAATACGAGCCGTTTCCATGCCTGCCAGCCGGATTCAAAATATCTGCCAAAAATCTGCACATTGGCACTTCTTTGTACGTCACATCAAGAACATCAAAGATGTTATACTTCTCTTCCTCCTGATAGTTTTCCATAATTCGATTTATTTTACTTAATATCTCGTCATACATTTTGGCACAACACCTCCTCTCAAAAAAGCCACGCATGAATATAAACATTCTCGCCCAGTGATTCATCATATTCCATCTGGAAAAGAATAGGTTTCTTATCATCTAGCTTCTTGCTGGCATATTGAATCACCTCACTCACATCCATCAGCGAAACATCGCCCTCTACTGAAATAATCACACCGTCGTAGCTGTCATTCTCTGCCAGCAATAACTCCGCTAAAGCATCCTTGCTCTTGGTACAATAGTAACGACCTTTTTTGTCCTTTGCAACCGTCACAATGTCAATAAAATCTAGACCTATCGCCTGTTCCTGCGATTCTAATCTGCCAAAGATTTTCTCAGACTTTTTTATATCGCCTGACATCACATCGTACTCAGCAAACATTTTTCCGCCATACTTACCATAGCTCTCGCAAGCAAAAACCTGCACATGATTCCCAGCCTCGCGGAATGTATGCTCCCTTGGCAATTCTGGTTCGAGTATTTCAATCATCATTCGCAAGTCTCCTTTCGTAATTCACACGAACATGGTCTTAAAAAATTGCTAACCATTCGATTGATTTCATTATATCAGACAAGATGTACCATTTACATCCCAGCACTGCTTATTTCCATCTATATTATTCCGCTTCACACCTGTCTCTATGTTGTGCCACTTCCGCAAGCACTCCCGACAGCAAGTCGCCGTTGCTTGTTGGGCGATGAATACGGGATGCCCTCGCATTGGTGTCTGTTTTCCATCATTCTCTATCACTGCAGGAGCAAGTCGTTTTCCAACGAAGTCTCTAGCATGACTAAGCGCTTTCTTATCGCCAATCAGCACAAGTATCTTTTTCGCCCTCGTGACTCCCGTATAAATCAGATTCCTCTGGAGCATGACATAATGCCCCATCGTGACAGGCATGACTGCTATCGGGTATTCCGAACCTTGCGACTTATGAATTGTCGTAGCATATGCAAGCGACAGCTCGTCAAGCTCTGACACGTCATAGATTACATCTCGCCCGTCAAAATCAACTGTCAGTTCCCTTTTAACAATTATAAATATGTACTTTTCTTGACATGTTACCTTCGATAATCTGCATACATACACATGTCAGACACTCCACATCTTTCATAAAAACGGGCGCAGAAAAATCTGCGCCCGTAAAAAATCTTTTTTACTCTTGCTCTTAACAAAGAACCTATTCATTAGGCACTACGCGCCTAACTTGCATTCACTATTTCTGAGCGATTGCTGCCTGAGCTGCTGCCAAACGTGCAATCGGTACACGGAATGGAGAGCAGGATACATAGTCAAGGCCAATCTTGTTGCAGAACTCAACAGAAGATGGGTCACCACCGTGCTCACCACAAATACCGCAGTGAAGTTTGCTGTTTACAGGTTTTCCAAGTTTCAGAGCTGTTTCCATCAACTTGCCAACACCTTCCTGGTCAAGTTTAGCAAATGGATCGTTCTCGAAGATTTTAGCATCATAGTATGCATCCAAGAACTTACCAGCATCATCACGGGAGAAACCGAATGTCATCTGAGTCAAATCGTTTGTTCCGAAGCAGAAGAAGTCAGCCTCTTTAGCGATTTCGTCAGCAGTCAATGCTGCACGAGGAATCTCGATCATAGTACCAACCTCATACTCAAGGTTTACACCTGCTGCTGCGATTTCAGCATCTGCTGTCTCAACAACGAAGTTCTTAACATATTTCAACTCTTTTACTTCGCCAACCAATGGAATCATAATTTCAGGTTTAACATTCCAGTCCGGATGCTCTTTCTGAACTTCGATTGCAGCGCGGATAACTGCCTTTGTCTGCATCTTAGCGATTTCCGGATAAGTTACAGCAAGACGACATCCACGATGTCCCATCATTGGGTTGAACTCATGCAGGGAAGAGATGATTGCTTTGATATCCTCAACGGATTTACCCTGTGCATCAGCCAATTTCTTAATATCAGCTTCCTCTGTAGGAACGAACTCATGAAGAGGTGGATCCAAGAAACGGATGGTAACCGGATTTCCTTCCAAAGCTTCATACAATGCTTTGAAGTCTCCCTGCTGATATGGAAGAATCTTATCAAGAGCAGCCTCACGCTCTTCTACTGTATCGGAGCAGATCATCTCACGGAAAGCAGCAATTCTGTCTTCCTCGAAGAACATATGCTCTGTACGGCAAAGTCCGATACCTTCTGCGCCAAGCTCACGAGCTTTCTTAGCATCTGCCGGTGTATCTGCATTTGTACGAACTTTCATTGTACGGAACTTGTCAGCCCATTCCATAACACGGCCGAACTCACCTGCGATTGTAGCATCAACAGTTTTGATAACGCCATCGTAGATGTTACCGGTAGAACCATCAATCGAGATATAATCTCCTTCATGGTACTCTTTGCCGGCCAATGTGAATTTCTTGTTTTCCTCATCCATGTTGATATCACCACAACCGGATACACAGCATGTACCCATACCACGTGCAACTACGGCAGCGTGGCTTGTCATACCACCACGAACAGTCAAGATACCCTGAGATGCTTTCATACCAGTGATATCTTCCGGAGAAGTCTCAAGACGTACAAGTACGACTTTCTCGCCTCTCTCATTCCACTCTACAGCATCCTCTGCTGTAAATACGATTTTACCACAAGCAGCTCCCGGAGAAGCACCAAGTGCTTTACCAATTGGAGTAGCAGCTTTCAATTCTGCTGCATCAAACTGTGGGTGAAGAAGTGTATCCAAGTTACGAGGATCGATCATTGCTACTGCTTCTTCTTCTGTCTTATGTCCTTCATCAACGAGGTCACAAGCAATCTTCAAAGCAGCCGGAGCGGTTCTCTTACCGTTACGGCACTGAAGCATGTAAAGTTTTTTGTTCTCTACAGTAAACTCCATATCCTGCATATCATGGTAGTGATTCTCAAGGATATCACATACTTTGATAAATTCAGCATATGCTTCTGGGAATTCCTGCTCCATCTGAGCGATTGGCATTGGTGTACGAACACCGGCAACTACGTCCTCGCCCTGTGCGTTCTTAAGGAACTCACCCATCAATTTATTCTCGCCTGTAGCAGGGTCACGAGTGAAAGCAACACCTGTACCGGACTCATCATTCAAGTTACCGAATACCATAGGCATTACGTTAACTGCTGTTCCCCATGAATAAGGGATATCGTTGTCACGACGGTATACGTTTGCACGAGGGTTGTCCCAAGAACGGAATACAGCCTCGATAGCAAGTTTCAACTGCTCAACCGGATCTGATGGGAAATCTTCACCAAGCTGTTTTTTGTACTCAGCTTTGAACTGCTCAGCCAAAGTCTTAAGATCAGCTGCTGTCAAATCTACGTCATACTCAACGCCTTTTTCAGCTTTCATTTTATCAATGAGCTGCTCGAAATATTTCTTACCAACTTCCATAACGACATCGGAGAACATCTGGATGAAACGTCTGTAAGAATCGTATACGAAACGCTCGAATTTAGGATCCGGGTTTCCTTCGATCATTGCAGCTACTACTTCGTCATTCAAACCAAGGTTAAGGATAGTATCCATCATACCAGGCATGGATGCACGAGCACCGGAACGTACGGAAACGAGAAGTGGATTTTTGAGGTCACCGAACTTTTTACCGTTCACTTCCTCCATCCATTTAACACCTTCCATTGTCTGAGCCATAATCTCATCATTGATTTTACGGCCATCTTCATAATACTGCGTACATGCTTCTGTACTGATAGTGAAACCCTGTGGTACCGGAAGACCGATTTCAGTCATCTCCGCAAGGTTAGCACCTTTACCACCAAGCAGATTACGCATGGTCATGTTACCTTCTTTGAAGGTATAAACCCATTTGTTTGCCATGATACTTATTTCCTCCTAAATAATATAATAATGTATTTTGACACAGAAACATTTGCATAGAAATAACGCAACAGTTCTGCGGTCGCTGACTCCATTGTAACATAAAGAACGCCGAGAGAAAAGCACTTTTTTCGTCTTATCCGATTTTTTGGTAATTTAATTGACAAACCATTGCAATCACACTATAATTTTTATAACTGCGGTATTATATATAAGAAGATAATTTTTTTATATAAAATACCCCGCAAATACTTTTATAATAAAATAATGGAGGTTCCTATGATACGCATAATTACGGACAGTCTATGCGATTTAACCATGGACTATGCAAAAGAATTAAACATCGATATCATGCCGCTTACCGTTCGTTTTGGGGAAGACGATTTCAAATGTGGTATTGATCTCACAAACGAAGCTTTCTATGACAAACTTACAAACGACAGTAACAATCCTTCTACTGCCGCTGTCAATCCATTTGAATTCGAGGAAATTTTCAAAAAATACATCGATGCCGGCGATGAAGTCGTGGCAGTCCTTTTTTCCAAATACATGAGTGCAACATTTCAGTCCGCATCCATTGCAGCAGAGAATATCAATTCTGACCGTCTGTATTTGATTGACTGTGAAACGGGAGCCATGGGACAGGGACTTTTGGTTGAAACTGCTGTCACTTTGCGTAACGAGGGAAAATCCGCAAAAGAAATTGCCGACACCATTCAGGCCCTTTTAAAGAAAACCGCAACCTATATCGTCGTAGATTCACTGGAATACTTAAAACGTGGCGGACGAATCAGTAAAAGTGCAGCACTGCTTGGCGGTCTGATGAAAGTACATCCGGTTTTACAGGTTATTGCCGACGGTGCAAAACCAATTGATAAGGTAAAAGGAAAGAAATCCGCAAATGCATGGCTGATTAACAAATTAAAAGACCAGCCGGCAGATGAAAATTATAAACTCGTAATCGGACATTCAAATGCGCCGGAGCGGGCAAAAGCATTTGAAGAACAACTTCGTGAGGCAGGTATTAAAAATGAAATTCTGACCACCTGCATCGGACCGGTCGTAGGAACACATATCGGTCCAAACTGTTTGGGAATTGGATATATCACCAAATAAATAAAATGGATAGAGAACAAAAAAAACTATATATAAAGGAGACAACTATGCCTAAAAGAGAAGACATTAACAAAGTATTAATCATCGGTTCCGGTCCGATTATCATCGGACAAGCCTGCGAGTTTGACTACTCCGGAACACAGGCCTGCAAGGCGCTCAGAAAACTTGGTTACGAAATCGTTTTGGTCAATTCCAACCCGGCAACCATTATGACAGACCCGGAAATTGCAGACGTAACTTACATCGAGCCACTGAACGTAAACCGTTTAGAGCAAATCATTGCCAAAGAGCGTCCGGATGCCGTTTTACCAAACCTCGGCGGTCAGTCCGGCTTAAACCTTTGTGCCGAATTGGCAAGTGAGGGAATTCTTGACAAATACGGTGTACAGGTAATCGGTGTCCAGGTCGATGCCATTGAACGTGGAGAAGACCGTATCGAATTCAAGAAATCCATGGATGCCATTGGCGTTGAAATGGCAAGAAGCCAGGTATCTTACAGCGTAGATGAAGCATTAGCCATTGCGGATGAATTAGGATATCCGGTTGTTTTACGCCCTGCCTACACAATGGGTGGCGCCGGTGGCGGTCTTGTCTATAATAAAGAAGAATTAAAAACTGTTTGTGCCCGTGGACTTCAGGCAAGTTTAGTTGGACAGGTTCTTGTCGAGGAATCCATCCTTGGCTGGGAAGAATTAGAGCTTGAAATTGTACGTGACGCCGATGGCAATATGATTACCGTCTGCTTCATTGAAAACATTGACCCAATGGGAACACATACCGGTGATTCTTTCTGTTCCGCACCGATGCTTACCATTTCCGAAGAAGTGCAGAAACGTCTTCAGGAACAGGCATACCGCATTGTCGATTCCGTCAAAGTAATCGGCGGCACTAATGTACAGTTTGCTCATGATCCGGTTTCCGATCGAATCGTTGTTATCGAAATCAACCCAAGAACTTCCCGTTCTTCTGCACTGGCATCCAAAGCTACCGGTTTTCCAATCGCTTTAGTTTCCGCTATGCTTGCTGCCGGTCTTACTTTGAAAGACATCGAATGTGGAAAATACGGAACCTTAGATAAATACAAACCGGACGGTGACTATATTGTAATTAAATTTGCGCGCTGGGCTTTTGAAAAATTCAAAGGTGTAGAAGATAAATTAGGAACTCAGATGCGTGCCGTCGGCGAAGTAATGAGCATTGGAAAAACTTATAAAGAGGCTTTCCAGAAAGCAATCCGAAGCTTAGAGACCGGCCGCTATGGTTTAGGTTTTGCCAAAGATTATAATGAAAAATCAAAAGAAGAACTACTTCGTATGTTAGCTACTCCTTCGAGTGACCGCCATTTCATTATGTATGAAGCACTTAGAAAGGGCGCTACCGTAGACGAAATCTTTGATATTACAAAAGTAAAACACTACTTTGTTGAACAGATGAAAGAACTTGTTGAGGAAGAGGAAGCCATCGCAAAATCCAAAGGTTCTCTTCCATCCGATGAGCAGCTTATTTCCGCTAAGAAAAATGGCTTCTCGGATAAATACTTAAGTCAGATTCTTGCGATTCCGGAAGATGACATCCGCAATAAGAGAATCGAACTTGGCATTGAGGAGGCCTGGGAAGGTATTCACGTAAGCGGAACCAAAGACAGTGCTTATTATTATTCAACTTACAACGCCAAAGACAAAAATCCGGTCAGCGAAGAAAAGAATAAAATCATGATTCTCGGTGGTGGTCCAAACCGAATCGGTCAGGGTATCGAATTTGACTACTGCTGTGTTCACGCAGCACTTGCTTTGAAAAAACTCGGCTTTGAGACGATTATCGTAAACTGTAATCCGGAGACGGTTTCCACCGACTACGATACATCCGACAAGTTGTACTTTGAGCCTTTAACATTGGAAGATGTTTTAAGCATTTACAAAAAAGAAAAACCACTCGGTGTAATTGCTCAGTTTGGTGGACAGACACCGCTTAATTTGGCAGCCGAACTAGAGAAAAACGGAGTCAAAATTCTCGGTACTTCTCCATCCGTTATCGACTTGGCGGAAGACCGCGATTTGTTCCGTGCCATGATGGACAAATTAGGAATTCCAATGCCGGAAGCAGGCATGGCAACAACCGTTGATGAAGCGCTGGAAATTGCAAAAAAAATCGGTTATCCGGTTATGGTTCGTCCTTCTTATGTACTTGGCGGACGCGGCATGGAAGTCGTATATGATGACGAAAGCCTTACCGACTACATGAAAGCAGCCGTAGGCGTTACACCGGACCGTCCGATTTTGATTGACCGTTTCTTAAATCACGCATTGGAATGTGAAGCAGATGCCATCAGCGATGGAACACACGCTTTCGTTCCTGCTGTTATGGAGCATATCGAGCTTGCCGGTGTACACTCCGGAGACTCTGCCTGCATTATTCCTTCGGTTCATATTTCCGAGGAAAATGTCGCAACAATCAAAGAATATACGAAAAAGATTGCGGAAGAGATGCATGTTAAAGGTCTCATGAATATGCAGTATGCCATTGAAAATGGAACGGTTTATGTTCTGGAAGCAAATCCAAGAGCTTCCCGTACGGTACCGCTTGTTTCCAAAGTATGCAACATCCGCATGGTGCCTTTAGCTACCGATATTATTACTTCGGAACTTACAGGCCGCCCATCACCGGTATCCTCTTTGAAGGAACAGAATATTCCATATTTCGGTGTCAAAGAAGCCGTATTCCCATTCAACATGTTCCCAGAGGTTGACCCTCTGCTCGGACCGGAAATGCGCTCTACCGGCGAGGTACTTGGTCTTTCCACCTATTATGGCGAAGCATTTTACAAAGCACAGGAAGCAACACAGACAAAACTTCCTTTGAAGGGAACCGTATTAATTTCCGTAAACCGCAAAGACAAACCGGAAGTAGTTGAAGTTGCTAAATTATTTGCTGAGGCAGGCTTTAAGATTCTGGCAACCGGTAAGACACACGAAATCATTACCGATGCCGGCATTGAGGCAGAGAAAGTATTGAAATTGTATGAAGGTCGTCCAAATGTACTGGATTTGATTACAAACGGCGATATCGATTTAATTATCAACTCACCGGTTGGCAAAGACAGCGTACACGATGACAGTTACCTGCGCAAAGCAGCAATTAAGGCAAAAATTCCTTATATGACAACCATCGCTGCTGCCAAAGCAAGTATTAAGGGAATCTTGTATGTTCAGAAACATGGCAATGGTGAGGTAAAATCCTTGCAGCAGATTCACAGTGAGATTTCTGATAAATAATTTATCTACAACAAAAAAACTGCGCCTTGTAAACACGAGACGCAGTTTTTTTATATACCATATTTTTATTTAGTTGGAACGTTTTTCACATGTTTAATCCATTTTCCCTTTTTGCTTCGATATGTCATCGTCACACAATAGGTCTTCTTTTTCTTCGTCTTTTTCCGTACATATACTTTCCGGGACATTTTGTACGAATATGTCATATGCGCCTTTTTCGCTCCACGAATTGCCTTTGCTCCTTTTACCGTGCAAACAATTGTCTTCATGCTTTTGTCAGCAGTTAATTTTGTTTTCTTTCCCTTAATATAAATCTTTTTCACAAAGAAAGGATTTTTTTCATCCCCTTGCATGATTCCCAAGCGAACCTTTTTCACTTTAGCATCAACGTAAAGTTTTTTTATGGAAAACTTCTTACTGCTGCCCTTGCAAAAATCATTTGTCCAAAACGAATAATAGCCAATTCCTTTGTCCTCTCCCTGAGCCAAATGCCACTCTTCAATCGGCTTCGAAAAAAGACAGCTTTCATAGGACAACGAATAAAATCCTTTAGAGTAGACTTTCTTTAATGAAGTACAATCCGCAAATGCTTCATTATACATGGCGACGCCATCATTTAAATGTAATTCTGTCAAACTGCTGCAGCCAAAAAACGCATACTCTCTAACAAACAAAACATCTTTCGGCAAATAAAGTTTTTTCAGATTTTCACACTGATAAAACGCCATTACTCCAATGTTTGTTACTGTTTTTGGTATCGTTATTTTTGTCACTTTATCTGCATTTGTCAGTACCGTAAAAAACTGACGATTCACACTTAAATTTACCTCATTCGTCAAAATTTTTCCGGAATAACCAAGACTGACCACTTTGTACCCATCAATGGTTTGCGGAATCATAATTTCCGTATCATCTGATGCAATCTTTCTCAATTCAATTTCCTTTTTTGCTGCATCAATCACACGATAAGAGTATTTACCGCTTTTTACAAAAGCACCGGTATCGCGCCAATCCTCCACCGTATCTTCCCTTGCAATCGGTTTTTCAGTTGCAGCCGGCGTGTCCGCTTTGCTTACTTTTGCCGTCAGTGGCGATGCCACGGCAAGTAACATAACCACCAAAACGCCCATCACAATTTTTGTTCTTTTACCACCAAACCACTTTTTATAAACAATCTCTGCTGCCATACTTCCTATCACCCCTCCTAAAAGATTTAATAATAAATCGTCCACATCGACACTTCGATAACAATAACCTAAGGCAGAGTTAAATACTCCCTGCAAAATTTCAATTGATAAGCTGGTAAGAAAACATATGATAAAAACCGTTTTCTTTTTATGTTTCTGTTTCCAGCTTAAAATAGCAGTAAAAAAACCATACGGAACAAACAACAACATGTTTCCTATACATTGAAATAAAAATACACTTTGATATCCTGAGAAAAAATCCTTTATATATCCAAAGATACTACGCAAAGGCACAAAATTATTTGTTTGCCCTAATTCATATTCAATATTCAATGCAATTTCTTCTTGTTGTATTGGAAACGGGAAATACACCACAACAAATATCCCTGCCAGAGTAAACAAAGCCATCACATATGCTATGAATAAATAGATTCCGCTCTTCGTCCTTATATCCCATTCACGCATACAAAACAAAAGCACACCAGCAAATATAACAAACTGTACAAACAAAATGGCTGGTAATAAATACGTAATCATGTACATCTCCCCCTCTCATATTTTCAATTCCATTACCAGTTAATTCTTACATATCCATTTCTTAATTATGTTGCAAGGTTAGATATCCCCCCCAATCCATACTATAACCATAATGCTATTTACAATGATAACACATTCTAACAATAACAGATTCTAAAATTCGCGAACGGACAAAAATTGGGAGTGAACGGACATTTTTTGTTAGCTTTTTTGAAATTCCAGTAATTCAGCAGAAAAACTTTGTGACTCGTGGGTTTTGAGTACGTCAGTAGATGGCACTGGTAGTTTCAGTGCCCCTACTGCTACGTACTCAACTAGCGAGAGCGCCCACGAGACGCAAAGCTTTTCTACTGAATTACGGAAGCAAAGAAAATCCAACAAACACATTCATTCTCCTCCCACAACTTATCAATCTTTACACCAGTGGAATCACCACATCAGCAACAAACCACTCCTCCTTTGTATGTATCTCAAAATCTCCGTCAACACTCTCGACCATGTGACGAATACTTTTAATTCCATAACCATGAAGCTCTTTATCTTTTTTCGACGTTTTAATTCCCATTACAGAATTAAATTTCTCTTTGCCGTCATAGGTATTGGAAATTCGGATAATGAGCATTTTCTTTGCATATTTTATTGTAATCTTAATCTTTTTATCTTGCACTTTTTCGCACGCTTCTATTGCATTGTCAAGAAGATTTGTCAGGATTCCCGTAAGCACATAGGCAGAAACATTCAAATCTTTTGGAACTTTGACATCCATTTTAGTTTCAATCCCAAGGCGGTCTGACTCCTGCAATTTATAGCTGAGAATACTGTCAATGACAAAATTGTCCGTTCGCTCAAACTTCGTCTGGAAAAGTTCCCCTTCCTGCATTTCATTTAAGTACGCTGTCAGTTTTTCTTTTTCGCCCTGACTGTTCATAAATGCAAGCATGGAAATATGTTTCTGAAAATCATGCCGCTGAATTCTAAGTTCTTCATCCATCTGATGCATCAGTTTAAGCTGACGGTTCTGATACACATTTAGCTGCTCCAGTTTTTCCTTTTCAAAACGCACGCGCATATTTTCAATCTGAACGTCACACAGATAAAATACCAAAACATTCATGACAAACAAAATAACCGTACAGCCAAGCATATTTAACCAGTAAAAATTCTGCTGGCAAATCATCAAATCAAGGTAAAGTGAAAACACCGGGAGCACAATCGTTACCGCCCAGTAAAGAATCGGAATCTCTCTTCCTTTCTGCAGATTGCGAAAGTTTCGTATCATAAGCACGACAAGATACTGCACGACCGGCAGTGCCACCATGCCCCAGACGTTGTAATATTCTCTCGACTGGAATACATTTAAATCCAAAAATCCGGTTGCAAGTCCCACGATACATTCTGCTAAAGTCATGCTGACAAAAGCAAAGACTGAATACAAAAGGCCTTGTTTCCAGCCGCTCTCGTACCCAAAAAAGGCAATCAATACAAGCATAACATAAGAACTAAGTCCCGTAAGAATTGGAATATCTATAAAAACATTTAACAGCATGGTTACCGCAAAAAAGAGCACAAAGGCTAAAAATTCAATGCCTGCCCCACGCTTGCTTTTCCCAAAAAAGCATCGGTACAACAGCCATAATTCGTAAGATTGAAATATATTGGCAATAATATAAAAAGTAGCAAAAAACATCTCAGTCCTCCATCAGTTCATGATTAATAAATTCATCTTTAAATTGTTTTCTACGGCTTTTTCCTATTATAATCTCTTTGCCATCTGACATCTTCACCTTTGACATAGAATATTCCGAAACATAATTCAGGTTAATCAGATAACTCTTATGACAACGGCTGAATCCATGTTTTTCGTAAATGTCACAAAGCTGCTGCAGCGAATTCCCCGCAAAAGCCACTCTCCCGTCCTTACAATGAACTTCAACACCTTTTCCCGCTCCTACAAAATACACAACATCCTTCAAACATACACTTTTATAAACACCATCTTCACGGTACCGAAAAGCAAGCGTTCCCGTATTAACACGCTCACGCACGAGGTCAATATCTTTTACAACATCCTTGTGTTTTAACGGTTTTAAATGAAAATTCAATGGATGCACATCAAATAAATCCATACAATAATTTGATTTTCCGGAGATAAAAACCAAATAAATCAAATCCATTTTCCATGCACTGCGAATCATCTGCCCCAGTTCAATTCCATTTTTCTGTGGCAGTTCAATATCAAGAAACAGCATGTCATACCACTGACCGTTCTGTAACTGCTGCTGCAATGTCTCCGCACTATGATACACGTCAACATAGAGACGCGTTGCATTTTCATAGTTATATTGTTCAATCCACCCCTCAAGCTGAGAGCATACGCCTTTGTCATCATCACAAATTGCAATATTCACTGCGTATCACCTGCCTGCGTATTTATTTCCATTCTTTCGGAAGTATCGCATTTCCTCCAAATCCTTTATGTTTCCAATTGTCCTTCGACTTATCAAACGATGTCACCTGCAAAATCTGCCATGGGTTTGATTTTTTCAAAGAACGATATACTTTTTTCAAAGGTACCCACTGTCTGTTATGCGTCAAATCTCCGGAATCCCCGAGAAAAATTTTATCGCTTTTCTCATCATATAAAAACAATGTCACATAATGCCCCGGTGTATCTTTCCAGTAACAATCGCTGTCATTACTGCTCACCACAACAATACATGCCAGTGATTCTTTCACTAACTTCTGAAACGCTTCGTATTTCCCGGGCTTACGAAAAACATCTGATGTAAAACCAAGTTCTTTTAACGTAGCCTTCATATAGCCCCAGTCGATGGCACCGCCACCGCCATAGCCACTCACTTTTTTTGCATACCGGTACATATCAACCGGCGAACTTTCATACGAAGAAAATGTCGTATAAATATTTGCCATGCAACACAAACCGCATCCAAAAGCACCAAAGGAGCCACCATCGTAAAACTCTTTGCCCCATTTACCGGACCACTCTCTGCGCCCCTCATAAGCCTTTGGTCCCTGAAAGAAAGTTGCTACTTTTTGGGTCGGATCAGGCGTCGGTGTCGGTTTTTGTGTCGGAGACAACGACGGCAAAGCGGTCACCTTCGGCGTAACCGCTGTCTGTTTTAATGTTTCCTTTGTCTGCTTTGACCCGGCCGGGAAAAACTGATTTAATAAAGCAGCGGCTGCCAGCATCCCGATGCTTAACAAGATGATGACAGCCAGTTGCTTTTTAGTAACTTCGCGTTTCTGCATAAAGTCTCCTAAAATGTAAATTTATCCGCAAAATACTCTTTCAAATCTACAATTTTAACTCTTTCCTGTTCCATAGTATCACGGTCACGTACCGTAACCATACCATCTTCTTCTGAATCAAAATCATAAGTAACACAATATGGTGTACCGATTTCATCCTGACGGCGGTAGCGTTTACCGATATTACCACGGTCGTCATATTCACAGTTGTAAGTCTTGCTGAGCTCTTCAAATACTTTTTCAGCATTCTCATTCAATTTCTTTGACAATGGCAGCACACCAATTTTAACCGGTGCCAATGCCGGATGGAAATGAAGAACCGTACGAACATCCGGTTTTTCTTTCGTTCCAATATTTTCTTCATCATAAGCACTGCAAAGGAAGGCAAGTGTTACACGGTCTGCTCCCAGTGAAGGCTCAATTACATAAGGAATGTATTTCTCACGTTTTTCATCATCAAAATATTCCATCGGCTCGCCGGAAGTATTCTGATGCTGTGTCAAATCGTAATCTGTACGGTCTGCGATTCCCCAAAGTTCGCCCCAGCCAAATGGGAACAAGAACTCAAGGTCTGTCGTTCCCTTACTGTAGAAGCAAAGTTCTTCCGGTGAATGGTCACGCGCACGCATCTCATCTTCTTTGATGCCAAGGCTCTGCAGCCAATCGATACAGAACTGACGCCAGTAGTTAAACCACTCCAAATCCGTTCCCGGCTCACAGAAAAATTCAAGTTCCATCTGTTCAAACTCACGGGTACGGAATGTAAAGTTACCCGGCGTAATCTCATTACGGAATGACTTACCAATCTGTCCAATACCAAACGGAATTTTTTTGCGTGATGTACGCTGTACATTTTTAAAGTTTACAAAAATACCCTGTGCCGTCTCCGGACGAAGATATACGGTATTTTTTGCATCTTCGGTTACACCCTGGAATGTTTTAAACATCAGGTTAAACTGACGAATTTCCGTAAAATTGTGTTTTCCACAACTTGGGCATGCAATTTTGTGTTCTTCGATAAACTGTTCCATCTGCTCATTGGACCAGCCATCTACAGAACCATCTAATTCAATGTCATTATCTCCTGCAAACTCTTCAATCAACTGGTCTGCACGGAAACGCTCATGACACTCTTTACAATCCATCAGAGGGTCGGAAAAGCCGCCAAGGTGTCCGGATGCTACCCATGTCTGCGGATTCATAAGAATCGCACAGTCCACACCAACATTGTATTTATTCTCCTGAATAAACTTCTGCCACCATGCTTTTTTTACATTATTTTTTAATTCTACACCGAGATTTCCATAATCCCATGTATTCGCTAAACCACCGTAAATCTCAGAACCCGGATAGATAAATCCACGGCTCTTAGCCAGTGCAACGATTTTGTCCATTGTCTTTTCCATCGTCTTCCTCCATTGCTTTCATTTTCTCTCAATATTGTACTATTTTAGCGATGTTTTTGCAAGTAAAATAATTTGCGGGGGATATTCTATATGGTGGGGTTTGAGGTTTCCGTAATTCACCTAAAAAAATTGTTTCTCTTGCGCCGCTCCCGCTTAGCAAACACGCAGGGGTATCGGCATGCCAACCACGCATGCCAGATACCCGCGCATTTGCAGCGCAATCGTCACAATTTTTTTAGGTGAATTACGGAAGTCTCAAAGACCAACATGGAATATTTCCTGCGAATTATTTTGTCATGAACATTTTCTATCTATCAATTTCCTTTTCGCTTATAATCTTGCAAATGGCATCCTCTGATTCCTCGCACTCATCTGCTATTTGGGAAATGGATTTGCCTTTTTCTAACTTCTTTTGAACCTGAACATAAAGATGTTTGTCATACCCCTGCTCAAGTCCCTGTTCAATTCCTTGCTCAATTCCCTGCGCTATCCCTTGCTGGAGTCCCTTCGTAAGCCCTTCTTTCAATCCCTGCTCATATTTCTCATCCATCTTCATTTCCAGCGTCATATAATCATCCCTCCATTCCGTATCTC
>OWJI01000806.1_pt1 | contig 21261 bp, 43 predicted proteins | sample 1732541 | NCBI WGS metagenome assembly OWJI01 (sample SAMN05065727, study PRJEB22554) | human gut metagenome | biome: ENVO:2100002; feature: ENVO:00000062; material: ENVO:00002003 | host: Homo sapiens | place: USA
ATCTGCGCATGTCTCGTGGGCTCGGAGATGTGTATAAGAGACAGGTATAAAGAATAGCAAAGAAGGGATAAATAATTAACATCTTGGATTAGTATGGAAATGGAGATTTAAATGTTTTCGACAAAATTTAAACAATTAGGGTTAAAAATTCAATATTACAGACAAATGAAAAATATAAGTCAGGTAGAATTAGCTGATGAGGCAGGAATCTCACGCTCGTATCTGTCAAAAATAGAAACCGGGAAAGCACAGTGCAGCGTACCAGTTTTGCTGCAGATTGCGCAAGTCCTGAATGTTGATGCAGGCATTTTACTGACAGATAAGGATATTTAAGTAAAATCAGAATAATTTTCTGGTATGTTTATCTGCATACCGGTTTAATTTTGAAAAGCTAGCAAACAAATGGTTTTATCCTGATGTTTAGCTTTTATAAAAATATAGTTCTAAAATTTTCTGGGATTATATTTTATACAGTTCAGGGAGGAGATGGCAGTTATGAGCGTAGAACCCAATTTTGTAAAAATCGGACAAAACATTAAGATTATGCGTATCCGTAAAGGTGTTACCCAATCAGAGCTTGCGAAAAAACTTGGTATTTCTCAAACACATATGAGTAATCTGGAACATGGGCGTGTGAGTGTGAATTTAAAAGTTTTGTTAAGACTTTCACATTATTTCAGCTGTGGCGTTGATGCACTTTTAGGCTTAACTTTGAATACTGAGGTTAAACCTCAAGAGGCAGAAGACAAATATACCGCAGAAGAATTACTGGATATTTTGAAAGTACTGAAAAAACAGGTTATTTAAAATCTACAGTTGAAGTGAAGCTTTTAAGATGCACCTCAGATGCTTTTTATATTGGCTTCCATTGATTGGAAAAGTGAGTTTTGATTTACATTTTCCAAATAGCTCCTAAAGAACAAAAAAGCGCACTTTTAGTGCGCTTTTTTGTTCTTTATTTTTAATACTACTTGCATACTGTATACACAAATGCAGGCGAACTAAGAAGAATACTTGTATACAATCGTCTGGATGCTTGAAAAAAGTTTCGATTGTGTTACAATAAAGAACGTTGTTGGATATTGTTAGTTAATATTTTCGTGGAATAGCAACGAAATAAAATTAATTTATTTGAGGGGTTGAGCTAGGATAATGATGGATATTTTAAACACTATCAATAGTTTTGTGTGGGGACCGCCGTTAATGGTTTTGCTTATTGGCACGGGTATTTTACTGACATTAAGATTAGGTTTGCTACAGGTCCTCAAGCTGCCTACAGCGTTGAAATTGATTTTTACGGCAAGAAATACAGGCAACGGCGATATCAATAGCTTTAAAGCCTTGTGCACGGCTCTGGCAGCTACGGTTGGCACTGGTAATATAGTAGGTGTTGCTACGGCTATCAAAGCAGGTGGTCCCGGAGCTTTGTTCTGGATGTGGATGGCGGCTTTTTTCGGTATGGCAACTAAATATGCCGAGGGTGTTTTGGCAGTGAAATACAGAACTGTTGATGCCAATGGCAATATTTCCGGCGGACCGATGCATTATATTGAACAGGGACTTGGTAAAAAATATAAACCTCTGGCAGTTATGTTTTCGGTATTCGGAGTGATGGTTGCCTGTTTAGGCAGTGGTACCTTTACACAGGTCAATGCTATCGTTGAGATCACTAATCTTTCTATAGGGATCCCGGTCATGTATACGGCGGCTATTCTGACTGTTTTGGTAGCAATAGTAACAATCGGCGGCTTGAAATCTATCGCGATGGTAGCAGGGAAAATAGTGCCATTTATGGCGTTAGTTTATATGCTTACTACAGCGGCAGTGCTGATTGTATTTGCAGATCAGGTACCTGCAGCATTTGCTCTTATCATTGAAAGTGCTTTTAATCCTACGGCGGCAGCTGGCGGATTTTTGGGTGCTACTGTTATGCTGGCGATGCGCAGTGGTATCGCGCGCGGTATTTTTTCTAACGAAGCCGGTTTAGGCAGTGCTCCGATCGTAGCAGCGGCGGCGAAAACAAAATGGCCTGCTGAGCAGGGGCTGGTATCAATGACGGGAACTTTTATCGATACGATCATTATTTGCACAATGACAGGTTTAGTTCTGGTGGTTTCCGGCGTTTGGACAGGAGATTTGAATGGTGCGGCTATGACTCAATCTGCTTTTGCAATGGCTTTCCCTGCAATGGCAAAATATTTATTGATGATAGGTTTAGTGTTATTTGCTTTTACTACTATTTTGGGTTGGAATTATTATGGTGAACGCTGCATTGAATATCTTTTTGGTACAAAAAGTATCATGCCTTATCGTTTAGTTTTTATTGGACTCGTAGCGTCTGGCGCTTTTTTAAAGCTGGAAACGATTTGGGTTTTGGCTGATATCGTTAACGGATTAATGGCAATTCCGAATCTGATTGCTTTGCTGGGATTGAGTGGCGTAGTTGTGGCAGAAACAAAGGCTTATTTTGAGTATTGGGAGAAAGTGCGTTCCCGGAAAAAAAGAATTGATGTTATTGGTGAACCGGAATATAGTGAATAAAAATATCCCGCAGCTTAAGCTGCGGGATATTTTTTGACTTCTGGCAGAAGTCGGTTTTTTGTGATAATATGGAAGCAGATAATAAAGAAGGTAAAGGAGATGGAAGTATGGAAAAGGCAGAGGTAATTAAAGCGTTTCATTTGATGTGGGATAATTATCCGGAGTCGGCAATGCTTATTGATAAGAAGCGTAATATTATTGCTGCCAATAAAGTCGCGCCCAGTACAGGTCGCATAGAGGGTAACAAGTGCGCTTTAGTTGAGCCGTTAGAACAGCACAAGGGCTGCAGGGCAGAAGAAGCGTGGAAGAATGGTGAAGCCAGTTATCGTAAAAAAGTGGGTAAATTAGGTGACGTAGTTTCTTTTTGGATCCCTGTCGATGGTTATCCTGATTATTTGGTGCATTTTTCTGTCGGTTCGATTCAAAAATATGAATATAACGTTTGAAAATAAACCCTGCTGTAATTTGCAGCAGGGTTTTATATGACCAGAATAAACGAAGTATTATATTTCGTTCTTTATGATTTATGCAAAATAAAAAAGACGCAGAACAAGTCTGCGTCTGTCTTTTACATTGGTACGCCCGAGTGGAATCGAACCACCGCACACGGCTCCGGAGGGCTTGTTACAAGTCTGGAAAGTGCTGATATAACTAGCTTTGCTGATTTATGGTCGCATTTTTGGTCGCGCTCTTTGATTTTTTCTTCTGAAAAAGGTCTATTATATGTCTGTTAAATCCTGGCATTGCATGTCCGTACATTTTAAGTGTTGTGTTTGCGTCAGCGTGTCCAAGACACCTTGATACTTCTAAGATAGGTATATCTTTGGTGAGTGCTGCTGTAGCAAATGTATGCCTGAATGTATGGATATTTTTATTTACTCCGGACAACTCACATATCTTCAACCAAGCGCGTCGGATATTTCCATAGTTAAGGGCTTTGCCGCTTTCTGTGCAGAATACAAAACCGTTTATATAAGTGATTTTACCACTTGTCTGCATAGCTTTTAGCCGTTCTATGCATGTATCATATACGATTGGGATGTAGCGTATGCCGGCTTTTGTTTTGGGATCACGAAATACTTGACCAGTACCGCTGTCTTTTGCGCGTTGTATACAAATTTCTCTTTTATCAAAATCAATATCTTCCCATTTTATTGCAAGAAGTTCGCCTATCCTGCAGCCAAGTACCAGGAGCAAATAAAATAATGTGTAGTATTTCTTATAGTATTTATTGGTCCGTAGTACACGGAAGATGCGAATCAGTTCACTAAAAGAAAATACTGACATTTCTTTATATTTGATTTTCACCGGTTCAACAGCTTGCATTGGATTATATTGTACCATTCTCAGAGCCACAGCTTTCTTGTAAGCGGCGAAAAGCAACTTATGTATCTTACTTATTGAGGATGTGCTTAAAATCCCGTCATAGCTATTATACAACTTTTGTATTTCTTTGCCGCTGAGCTGGTCAATGGGTATATGCGCAATAGGAGCAAGCTTATTAGCACTTTGTTTTTGCCTTGCAAAACTGTTGCTGCGTAGGTGTGGTTTTTGATATGTTTCTAAAAATTCTATTACCCATTCTCCAATGGTAATAGAAGAGGATGTAAGAGTTCCTTTATCGCGTTCTGCCCGTATTTCTTTCTTAAATTCTTTGGCTTCTTTTTCGGTGGCAAAGCGTTTACGGTGACGTTTGCCGTCGTTGTCGTAGTAGTCGTAGCAATATTTTTTTCGTTTGCTATCGTACCAGATAGTACCGTCGCCGTACATAAAAAATCAGCTCCTTTACTGTAATTTAAGTATGCAGTAGCAGAGCTGATGTGCTATAATATTTATAGTAATCAGCTCGCTGTAGGGGTGGGCGTTACTTGACCGTTTCGGTGGCAGCCGAGGCGGTCTTTTTTATTTTAATATCCTCTGTTATAACGATTAACTGCATCATTAGCTTGGGATATTGCTTCCGTTTTTGCTTCGTGAATGCGTTGTATGTCATTATTACAATTTTCTACATACTCTTTAGCTTCTTCCACATACCTTGTAATATCACTATGGCTAGGGTCATATGGCAAATAAGAATTAAATTCGGGGTATCCCATAATTCCAAGGTTAGAACCACCAATTACAAATGCAAACGCAACACTTGAACACCATAGACTTGCAATTAAAACTATTATGAATATTTTTTTCATAGTATGAATTTCCTTTATTGAATATTATTGCGCTTTCTAAGCCACTCTGATGCACCGCCAATAGCAAATGGAGCGACACCAAAAATAAGTGTAATTAAGGCAGTAAAAACAAACCACACGCCTTCTAAAGCTAGATACTGTAAAACTACAGCATACCAAACTTTAGCAAAAAATATACCAACAATTATAGCCATTGGTACTGTTATCAAAAGTGGAAGGCTCATTACAAGAGAAAGAGCAAATATTGCAATTGCTGCTCCATTGCCAGAGAACAAACCCCGCATTCCAGGAAAGGTATCAACAATCAATTCAATTGAAAACCGAAAACCAAAAATGACTGCTAATAATAATATAATCCCCAACACATACCCCATATGAATCAACTCCTTTAATTATAATTAAATTAGCATAATACTAACCAAAAAGTTAAAAAAATAAAACTACCTGTGTCTAAATAATTCAATTTCATCAACTTTATAGTGCTCCTCAAAGTCATTGTTTACAATATGCTCCTGCTCATGCAGGAGCGTTTTTTTATTTGTTTCAAAAGAATGTCGTGAATTTAAAACACATATTTTGTCGCCATCCGCATTTACCACACAATAGCCGCCAATTTTACAGGGCAGATTGGCAAGAACCACCCTAGATACCATAATAATCACCTCTAGTCTACATCATGTTCTTCTTCTTTTTTCATTCTGCCTATTATTTCAGCAGCAAGCTTTAAATCGTCGGCAGAGACATTTCTAGCAGCATCAAATAATATTCTCATGCCAGGATTATCATAAAGCTCTTGCGCCATTTTTGCAGCTTCAGGGTCAAGGTAATAGCCATCCTGTGAACATAAACCATCATCTTCAATAATATTGCTTTTTTGCAATCCAAAATGATCTGCAATTTTTTGAATTGCACCCATTCGAGGTTCTTTAGTGCCGTTTTCCCATGTAGAAACAGCTTTGTCGGAAACCCCAGCAATTAAAGCAAGATCTTTTTGGGAGAGGTTATATGTTTCTCTTAGCGCTTTAATGTTTTCTTTTATACCCATAATAGATCACCTCATATTTGAATAATATACTAAAGATAGAAAAAAATCAACATGATTTAAAAAAAAATCTACTTTAGGTAGTTGACTATCTACCAAAAGTAGAGTATAATTGTTTTAAAGTTAAGTGATCAAGGAGGTGAAAGTAGTGGAATCCTTAACACTGAAGCAAGCAAGGACTTTAAAAGAAGAAACACAAGAATCAATGGCAGAGCTGTTAAATGTGCATGTACAAACATATAGGAAGCTTGAGCAAAACCCTGATGAAGTTACAGTTGGGCAAGCAAAAGTTATTTCTAATTATTTAGGTTTTTCTTATGATGCTATTTTTTTTAACAAATAAATCTACTTAGAGTAGAAAGGAGAGCGGGCATGGGAACAAATTTAAGTGAAGTAACAAAAGGGTTTATATCTGGTTGTGTCTTGACGTGGATCGCTATTTTAATTCCGATAGTTCTCGGTAGAGTTTTTGGAGATCGAGAATGAGAAAGTCGACATCAGAGTGATCAGTTTCACAAGCGTAGGAGTTAACCAATGTAGCAAACAGTTATTATTCAAGCACTAAGAGAATACCTAGAAAACCAGCGTAAGCGTAAACAGAAAGGAGCTTAAAGATGGAATTAGTGACGTGTGAAGAGTATGCGAAAAGCAGAGGATTACCAGTAGTTACAGTTAGAGGTTATTGCCGGAACGGGATTATCCCACATCTTCGGATTGGCAGGGCGTATAAATTAGACCCTCCGCTGGTTGATGAAGCGTTATCAAAAGTCATGCATGAAAATATGGAATACCGCCCTAATGGTATAAAGCGAAATAATCAGCGAAGAAAAAATTTTGATTTTGAAGCAGCATTAAGAGCGTTGTAGGAGGTGAGAAAATGAAAAACAAATGGCTGGAATTGATCAAGGAAAAATTAAAGTCCGTATATCTAAAATCAGTCAATGCAACTTTAAAAGTCCTTGACGGCATAGCAAGATATCCTGGCACTTGCATTGTAGGAACAGCAGCAGTATTAACGGCGTTAAGAATTTGCTACATTTCGGGGGTAGCAGAAGGGCGGGGATTATGATTAGAGATTTTACCGTAGCAACTACTGCAATATTTATTGGAACATACGTAGCTATTATGGCTGCTGTAGTGACAGTAGGGGTGTTGAGATGATTAGGCAAAAGAAGAAGAGCTACCAACGGTGCAACGTTGATAGCTCAAGGTGGACATGTAAATTTTACTAGGTTTAGCGTCCACCTTCATTTTAGCATGAGCGAAGGTGATTTGTAAATGGATAAGTTACAGCAGGAAAAAATTGATCGATTGAATGCTGCGGTAGAAATAATAAAAAAGACGTTTTCAGAACCTGTTAAATTTCCAGTCCGTTCATCTCCGTATCCGGTCGTTATATGTGCGCATTGTGGATGTAGAGTGCCAATAGAGGATACACGCTGTAGATGTGGCGGTCAAACATTTAGAGAGTTTTAGGAGGACGTAGAGATGAATGAGAAAGAAAAGTTAGCGGCATTTCGTGCGCTTCAGCAGGCATACGGTGAACCTAAAGTAACCGCAAAGCAGGCGGTAAAACTGCTTAGACGTGCAGATCGGTGCAAAGGAGGTACACGAGATGAAAGAAATAAGACTTCTTACTGCTGATGAGGTGGAGTGCCGGGTTGCTACGGTGAAAAAGGATAACAGCGGCTGTTCGCTTCTGCTATATAAAGATGCAAGAGTTGATATGCGAATTTTAGATGAAACGTTTGGACCGATGAATTGGCAGCGGCATCACGGACGGGATAACGCAAATTGTATCATCTCGGTGTGGGATGATGATAAAAAGCAGTGGATCGAAAAAGAGGATACCGGCACTGAGAGTAACACAGAAGCCGCGAAGGGATTGGCAAGTGATAGTTTTAAACGGGCCGGGTTTAACTGGGGTATTGGGCGTGAGCTATACGATGCTCCGTTTATATGGGTGCAACTATCAAATCAGGATTTATCTGCCAATGGGAAAATCACTGCAAAGTTTTTTGTGAAAGACATAGAGTACGATCGAACCAGAAGTGAGTTTGTGAAGCTAAAAATCGTGGACAGTAAGGGCGTTGTGCGGTTTGAGCTTGGTAAAAAGGCGGCGGCACCGAAGGCAGAGATAAAGACGGCTGCGCCGACAAGTGCAGAGGCAGCACCGGTAAAGATGGAGTATATAAAATTTGTAGGCAAGCAGTGTTTGGTGCAAGGGAGTAATGGTAAATGGTACAGGGTAGAGGATTTGACGGTCGGACAACTTGAGGTTCTTATGAACGATGAACATTTTGCCGCTGGATATGCAGCTATAAGAGCAGCGATAAACGCTAAGGCTGTAGGCACAAAATGAAGCTGACAGTTAAAGGGTTACAGACGTTGAAAGGGATAGGGTACATAAATTTAGTAGTACCTGTCCCTTTATCAGAGGAAGAAGAAATCAATAAAATCGATCCTGAAAAGCAGTATGTTGTAGAGGTCAAGCAATGGCGTAAAGGGCGTTCTAACGATGCTAATAAATACGCTTGGGTATTATGTCAAAAGATAGCAGAAAAGCTGTCAGAAGAGAGCTTTCACAGCAAGGAAGATGTCTACAGGAAGGCAATCAGGGAATGTGGTTACGGCAGAATATGGCCAGTGCCAACTGACGCTGTAAACAGAACTATTGAAATTTGGCAAAGTAATGGTGTCGGCTGGATAGCTGAATTGCTTGGGGAGTGTCATAACATTAAAGGCTATAGCAATGTAAGAGTATATTATGGCAGCAGCGCTTATGACACGAAAGAGATGAGCCGATTTATAGATTGTTTAGTATCTATGGCAAAAGAGAATGGTGTAGAGACTAGGCCGCAGGAAGAATTAGATGACCTAATCAGGGAGTGGGGCGTTAAAGATGGCTAAGAGTATCATGCAGAGTAGAAGATACTGTTATAACTGCGGAATCGAAACAGGACTGCATCTGCACCATATCTACTACGGTACCGGCAAGCGGAAAATAAGCGACAAAAATGGCTTTACCTGCTGGCTGTGTTGGAGGTGTCATAACTCAGTACATAATGGTGGAGTACTTGGAGATTTGTTAAAAAGCTCCTGTCAAAAGGTTTTTGAAAAAAACAACACCAGAGAAGATTTTATGAAGATCATCGGAAGAAATTATTTAGACTAGAGGATTGACGGCATGAGTGGATATTTCAAGCTTTATAGGGAGCTATTAAATAAACCAATATGGCTGAACAGCTCAAATGAGCAGAGGGTTATATTAATAACCTTGCTGGCTATGGCGAACTGGAAAGAGACTGAATGGGATTACTATGGTGAAAAAATCAAGCTCAATCCTGGTCAATTTATTGCAAGTGCGCCAGCCATAAAAGAAAGATGTAATTCGTCTGAAATTACAATAATGAAAATTAGGACTGCTTTAGAGCGGTTTGAAAAACTCGATTTTTTAACCGTCAGTTTAACAGGCAAGTCAACAAAGAGCGGAAAGCTTATAACCATAGTAAATTGGCGGCTTTATCAGTCTAACGAGGAAGAAAATAACCGACAGGATAACCGACAAGATAACAAAGAGATAACCGACAGACAACCGACAGATAACCGACACATAAAAGAAGAAGTTAAAGAACTTAAAGAAGATAAAGAAATAAAGAATAAGGTGTGCGCGAACGAGCAAATCCAAAATCCAATTCAGGTTAACGAAAAAGAAAAAGGCTTTGAATTATTTTGGGAATTGTATCCGTCGAAACGGAAAAAGCCTGTTGCAAGAATAGCATGGATGAATATGCGTGTACACTCTGAAGAACAGTATGCCTTGATTAATTCTGCTGTTGAGCGATACAAAAAAACTAATCAGTGGCAGGAGGAAAACGGAAGGTACATACCTGATCCTGATACTTTCCTGCAGGATGAACGCTGGGCGGATGAAATCAAATTGCCGGAAGCAGTGCAAACTGCTGATAAGGAAGCCCAAGAGAAAGCCGAATGGATAGCAAAGAACAAGGAGCGCTGGGCAGCGATACCTCCGGAGAAAAGAAAGTACAGGCTGGCTTGTTTTATGGGGCTGGACTGGGAAGAAGTGAGGGATATGCCGTATGTTGGAACTTAGAGAGATAACGGCAGCTTATGAAGTGTGGCAGGCTGCGGGACTAAAGCCGAACTGGGTAAGCGAAGATGCAAAAAAAGCTATCGAAAGGCAAACCCTGGAGCGGTATAAATACACAGACATTGAGATGTGGGGCGATACTGTTGATTATATCGCTGATAATAATAAATATTGGCCAACATGGGCAGATATTAATAACACCTTATCCATCCTACGGCAAAATAAAATTGGTGCAGAAAAGAAAGCTATTGAGTGTAATTCTAAAGCGGCGAATGAGTTTGTGAAGAAGCTATTTGCTGACCTTGATGCTGGTAAAACATTTGGTGAGCTACGGGCGCCAATAAGCGATAAAGTTAGAGCTGCAGCAAAGAGGATTTTCCCCGACGCCGACGATAGTTTCTTGCAGCGCAATTACTGCGATATCAACTTCATCGCAGACGTTGACCGAAAATGCGCTGAATGCATTAACACTGGTGATTGCCCGTACAGTGGACATCAGCCGTTTTTGAGGGTGGACAAAGAAACCGGATTTACCTATGTGGTCGCTGATCGTGAACGGTGTTATAAATATCACCCGTTAGTGCCAGATGTAACACCTAAACAGTCAACACGTCGTCAAGGTGATTTAACTAAAGTTTGATTATAAGGAGCAAGGTAACTATGAAAAAGTATGAATTAACAGCAGAGTTTATAGAAAAATGGGGCAAGAAATTATTTAGGATTAAGGCTTTAATTAGCTTTGGGGGTGTTGAAGTTGGTGAACTTGGCGGATACGTAGAAAAAGAGGATAACTTAGCGCAGACTGGCGACGCTTGGGTGTACGGCGACGCTAGGGTGTACGGCGACGCTAGGGTGTACGGCAACGCTTGGGTGTACGGCGACGCTGAGGTGTACGGCGACGCTAGGGTGTACGGCGACGCTTGGGTGTACGGCGACGCTGAGGTGTACGGCGACGCTAGGGTGTACGGCAACGCTAGGGTGTACGGCGACGCTAAGGTGTACGGCGACGCTGACTATTTACTAATTGGGCGTATTGGTAGTAGGTTTGACTTCACTACGTTTTTTAAAAATAAAGAAAAAGGTATTACAGTTTCTTGTGGTTGTTTCTTGGGAACTATTGCTGAATTTAGGACTAAAGTAAAATCAACACACGGCGATAATAAACACGCAAAGATGTATAACATGGCAGCAGATATGGCAGAGTTACAGATTTTAGGCGAAGAACATTTTGACAAACTGAATACTAATAAGTCAGAACCATTTTGATATACAGTCAGCTTTAGGAGGTAGGCAATGGGAGATATAACATTGTGGCAAGGTGATTGTTTGGATCTCATGAAAGAGATACCAGATAACAGTGTTGATATGATATTCTGCGATTTGCCATATGGCACAACGGCTTGCAAATGGGATAAAGCAATTCAGCTGGATGTTCTCTGGAATCAATATAAACGCATAATAAAAAGCAATGGTGCCGTTTTATTATTTGGGAAGCAGCCTTTTACAACTGACTTAATAAATAGTAATCGAAAATGGTACCGCTATAGCTGGGTATGGTTAAAAAATATAGCAAATGGGTATCTGAATGCTAAAGTGATGCCTTTGCAGGTTATGGAAGATATTACTGTTTTCTATAGACATAAGCCAATATATAACCCTCAAATAGAAAAAGGATTTGAACGTAAGACTTCTAAGGCGTCAAGCAAAAGAAAATGTAAAGCAGCAGAGGTATATAATAAAGCTATTTGTATAAAAGATTACGATAGCACAGAGCGGTACCCGATAAATGTTTTGTATTTTGAAAGCGATAAGCATAAAACTTGTTTGCATCCGACCCAGAAACCAGTTGCATTATTAGAATATCTCGTTAAGACATATACAGATATTGGTGGAGTAGTACTTGATAACTGCATGGGAAGCGGGAGTACCGGAGTAGCTTGTAAAAAATTGGATAGAAATTTTATTGGAATAGAGCTTGAAGAAAAATATTTTGATATTGCCAAAAAGCGTATTGATAGTACGCAGATGGCGATAGCGTCAGAACTGTTTTGAGGTGAGATCATGAATTGCGATATATGCCATAAGAACACGATGTCGGGTAGCCGTATAACCAGAGGAAGTAGATTTGAGGTGCGTATTTGCCTGAACTGCTTGATGTGGTCGGATGACCAACGAGCCGTAATAGCACGGGAAACCGTCATTAAATTCAAGCTTTTACGAGAAAAGGAAGATATTAGCATAAGCAATGAATAGGGTGGGGAAAGGGAAGTATACCTGTGGAATGGCCTTACCACAGGGGGCGGCCTTTTAAATACAAATGTACACGGAGTTGTTGACGTCAACAAAATGCTAAATAGGATGGTAGAGCAAATGACTGCATGGAATAATTTACCGCCGCATCTAATGAAAAGGATACGTTCTGACAGTATAACGCCTGCTTCGGCTTTACCAGATTGTGAACCGGTTATGAAATATGGTAATAAAATAACCGAAGTGAATGGAATTGCTTTTGATAGCAAAAAGGAAGCAGCCTATTACGAAGATTTACTTTGGCAGCAGCGTACCGGCGCAGTAAAAAGCATTGAATTACAGCCTGAATTTGTTTTACAGCCTGCTTATGAGGTTGCAGGTAAAAAGATAAGGCCGATTATTTATCGAGCTGATTTTAAGGTGACGGAAGCTAACGGGCATATATATTACGTTGATACAAAGGGTATGAAAACACCGGTATATCTATTGAAAAAGAAGATGCTGCTATATCGTTACCTGAATATTGACTTTAGAGAAGTTTAAGGCGGTGGAGTAGTGGAGAAAATTAGAAGTCTTGTAGGTATGGTATCAAAAAAGAAGTTTTTTTCGGCCTGCAAATGTTATGAAAATAATAAATATGGTGTTGATTATGTCAAACCACAACTTTGCATAGATGAAGAAAGTCATCTCATATTTTGCGACCGATGCGGTGCAGTTATAGATCCGTTTGCAGCAATGCTCATGGTCGCAATTTTTGAAGAACGGCAAAACCGTGAATGGGGTAGATACATGGAAAGTGCTAGACGGTTTTGGAAAATAGCCCACAGCTATAAACCATACAGAGTAGCACTTAAAGAAATGGAAAAGAATATGGGGCGGGGTAATAATGCTATGTTGCCCTGCTGCCCAAAATGTAACAGAGCATTTGATCCTGCTGATATCAAAGCGTATGTGAATAAAAAATATGTATGCGATTAGGACGGTGCTGTTAATGATTAATGTCAAAAATCGACATAAAGGAGCGTGAATAGATTATGAGATTAATAGATGCCGACGTTTTAAAAACAAAAATATTAGAATGTTCTAAAAATGCCTATAGTTATGGTGCTTTTGTCGAATACTATAAGGGAAAAGTAGTTGCCTATGAAAATGCAGTCGATTTAATAGACGGTGCTCCTATTATAGAAGAACGTAAGCACGGATACTGGATTGAACATCCTGAACATCCCGTAGGAGATTGTAGCGTATGTGGTGAGCGTGTACATATCTATACCTATAATATTCATGGCGGTAGCAAAAAATATAAAATCTGCCCTTATTGCGGGGCTATTATGGACGGTGATGAAAAATGAGCAGAAGCATTAAACTATATCACTTTTGCGCAGCGCAAGACGTCGAAAGCATAAAACGCCAAGGACTGACACTTGGAATGTGCCCAGTAGTAACGAACTACGGAATTAAATTTATCAAAAAATGTCAATGGCTTACAAAAGATATGAACCCTGAGGCGCAAAGCTGGGCAACAAGCCACGGTCTTAATTACAGCCGAACAGCCTACAGACTAACGGTTGTGATACCTAAAAAGCACGTTAGAAACCTGATAGTAGCGACAGAGTTTGTAAAAGAACTACCTAAGGAAGCGCAGTATCTTGTCACTGAATGGGCAGGATCAGAAAACTGGTACATCTATAGGGGCGAAATTTTGCCACAATGGATAAAGGAAGTTGTATGTACTAACAATAAATGGACAAAGGAGTTAGAACAATGACGATAAAGGCTTACGCATACATAGGAGACGACGCAGAATCAGAAATTACATTTGCAAACACGGCCGGACAAGCCAAGGCAGCGTTTGCAGACATAATGGGAGAACACTTTATAGACGTCAAAGTTGAGCGCCTGCCATGGGCTGATAAGTATTCGGAAAATGGGGAAGTGCCTGATGAAGAACTTTTAGCGCACGGATGGAGCGTATCCTGCCACAAATGTGGGAAAATGGTTGATATAGATACCGCTGTATTGATTGATACAAGATTGGCGCTTTGCAAAGAGTGCGCAGGAAAGGACGGTAAAGAAAAATGATAAGCGAAAAAATAACAATGAAGTCATGCGTTGGAAAACTGGTTAAAACAGATCGAGATTTACAAAATGGCGTTGCCCGCATACCTGCTGGAACGAAAGCAAAAATTACGGGTACAAGCTGGGCGGGCTTTATAATTCTTTCAGAAAAATGCCCGCATTGTGGAATACAGATTTATATAAGCCGTGTAAAAAGAAAGGATTTAACCTTAATAGGTGGTGAACAAAAATGACAGATTACAAAAAATTATCAGAAGCCTTACAGACCATTAAAGACGAATGTCGAAAATATGATTGTGGGTGTCTAAAGTGCCCGCTTTATAACGAGGACAGCGAAGAATGTGGAATTCGTGCAATCCTGCCTGATAATTGGGAAATCAAGTCCATTGACGTTATCCGGTTATTAGAAAGCGAGTGAAGCATAATGTATGAACTAATACCGATTTATCGTCTTGATAGATCAATCTGTTATTACAACATCCAGGAATCGTATAGCCAAGAAATAGTTGTCTCTGCAGAACTAACTAAAAAGCAGGCAGAAGCTATATTAATAATATTGAATAATGAGGACGGTGTATTTGATGATTGAAATAGGCGATAATTTAGCGATGATAATTTATCGGGAAAGGGTGTAATTGACCATGAATAAAGTTGTTTTAATGGGTCGCTTGACCAAAGATCCAGAAGTACGTTATACGCAGACCGGCAAAGTAGTGACGCAGTTTACTTTAGCGGTAGACAGACCTTTCAAGGACGCCGATGGAAAGAAGGAAACTGATTTTATCCCTGTTGTTGTTTGGGGTAAAGCTGCTGAATTGGTTGGTAACAGTTGCCAAAAGGGGCATAGATTACTTGTAGATGGACGTTTACAAATTCGCAGCTACGAAGCCAAAGACAGCAGCAAACGCTGGGTAACGGAGATCATCGCTAACGGAGTGGAATTTGTCGAGCGAAAAGCCGATAAAGGTAGTACAAGTGGCGATAAAAACGAGTTTGAGCAGTTCGGGCAAGCGGTGCCTTTCGATGAGGAAATCCCATTCTAATGAAACCAAATATAGCATTAGTAATAGGTATAACCATAGGCATTATAACAGGTATAGCAGTAGGCATCGGTAGTGAGATAGGGCAATATATAGTATGGACTATGATAATGCGATAGAAGGAGCTGAAAACGTGATAGATTGTGAAAAATGTTATAGGCTAAAAAGTTGCGGTGACAGATATTATTGTGCGTTTATAGGCTTAAATCCTTGTATTAGAGGAGAACATACACCAGTACAAGAGTATAAAGGTGCAGCAAATCCGTTAACATCAACAGATTTACGTTTAGCTCATTTACAAGAGCAACAACGTAGGCGTGAGGAAGCTAGGGCGAGGAAAGAAACAGAAGCGGGAAAAGAACAGTACAAGCCGCATAAAACTATGAAAGTAGTATTTAGGGATATCATGGATAAAAACGGTGGTATTCCGATGTTTCGACCACCTGGAAAATCGGCATCATCTAAGGCGCTTGTTTGGGGTAGTATGCATACAGTAATTTTTGAAATGGGGTTTGCTGGGTGGGATGTTCCGGAAATTGCTCAAAAGCTGGGCGTGGCGAAAAATACGCTATATTCATATATCGGTAGATACAGGGGGTAGCAGATGACTATAGAGGAGATAAAGGCAAAGCTAAAAAGATATCGTTTCATTGCGGGAGAAATTAGTGACTTGCTAGATGAGCGGGAGCGTCTGCGGTCGCTTGCCGAAAAGATTACACCTTCGCTGTCCTTTGCTCCTGTACATGGTGCCAATACGGATAAAATGGCACCTGTGGTTGCCAATCTCATTGAGGTAGAGCGATATATTGAAAAACGCAGTAAAGAGCTTCTGCGGGCAAGAATGGAGGCAGAAAAACTGATTGATAGCTTATCGGACGAAAGGCATAGAGCAGTATTAAAAAGCTATTATTTTTCAAGGCGCAGCTGGGAAGAGTGCTGCGTAGCAGTGGGTTATGAGTGGGCGCAAATACATAGGATCCATTCGGGGGCATTATACGAGCTAAGAAAGATGATATAGAATGATACCATGGACCCTTGATATAATATAAAGTGTAAAAATGTGAAATTGTTATAACGCATACGCAGTAACCCGCTCACTATCCGAGCAAGTGGCAAACCGTATGTTATATATTTGGCTATGGCGTTCGCCGTATGATGGCATATGGTAGCTGTTTGAGAGTAGTGTAATCCGGCAACTGCCAGCCCTGCCGTTGGGGTGATACAGCGGCATATTTATTGGAGAGTGATTAAATGTTAGTAAAAGAACTAATAGAAAAGCTCAAGGAAATGCCTCAAGATGCACTGATAGTAGTACCTGGCGATGGTGATTTTGCCGTTGCCGAGTGGGTGAAATTAGAAAAGGAAGAGAGCGCGGATCGCTTTATAGAAGATGCAAATCAAACTTCAGTGGTATCGATAACTTAATAATAACCACTTAATCTACATAAATAATTTAGCATTAAAAAGCCGTTAAAACACGGTAATATATATCAGAATTTAGCATATAACTTAATATAAAGGCACTTAACTTCGGTTAGGTGCTTTTTTATTTGCAAGGTGGTGAGAATATGGAAGAAGAAAGCAAAGAATTTAAGTTGGAATCTTGTGAGTGTGGCTGTGAGGATGTAAACACAGTAGAAATTATCAGTACAAGAGGAAGACAGTGCTATGTGTGCTGTCGTGAATGTGGGAAGAAAACCTGCTATTGTGACAGTGTGCAAGAAGCTGTTGCAGAATGGGAAGCAATGAGAGGTGATTAATATGTCAGTTGGAAGGCCGAAGAAATACACCAAAGCAGAAAAAATGCAAGAAAAGATTGATAAATACTTTATCGAGTGTGAGTTGAAGGAAGAACCCCCTACAGTATGTGGGCTTGCTTTAGCGCTCGATATGGATAGGTCGGGACTGCTGAGGTATGAGCAAGAAGGTGAGTTTTGCAACACCATAAAAAAAGCGAAGCTAAAAATTGAGGCTAACTATGAGCAGATGATGGTATCAGGCAAGGGAAGTACGCCTGGTTTGATATTTAATATGAAAAATAACTTTGGTTGGAAAGATAAGCAAGAAGTGGAGCATAGCGGCACTGTTAGTATTGCAGAAACACTTGCTAAAGCACAGGAGCGAGCTAAGAAATGATTACCAAAGAACTAATTGAGTTTATAGCACAGTTTGAGCATGATCCTGTTGGATTCGTTAAAGCTATGTATCCTTGGGGAGAAGGAGAGCTTGAAGGACAATACCCTCAAACGTGGCAACTTGAATTGTTAAGCAGTGTAGCAGAGAAAATGCAATATGATCCGATGAAGGTACAACGATATGCAACTGGCTCAGGGCATGGCATTGGTAAGTCTGCTGTAAATGCTTGGCTCATTGAGTGGGCGCTATATACTAAAGTCGATGCTAAAGCTGTAATCACTGCCAACACAGACACACAGCTAAGAACTAAAACATGGGTGGAGTTGTCGAAGTGGCACAGGCTTAATATTGCTAGCGAAATGTTTGTTTATACAGCTACTTCACTATACAGCGCAGACCCAGCACATGAGAAAACATGGCGAGCCGATGCTATACCCTGGAGCAAAAGTAATCCGGCGGCATTCGCGGGCCTTCACAACAAAGGCAGCCGAATATTATTGGTGTTTGATGAAGCCTCAGAGATTGATGATGTCATTTGGGATGTTGCCGAAGGTGCAATGACAGATGATGACACAGAGATACTTTGGTTTACTTTTGGTAATAGAACACGAAACACAGGTAAATTCAATGACTGCTTTGGGAAAGATAAAAGCCGATGGGATACACGAAAGATTGATAGCCGTACTGTAGAGGTAACCAATAAGAGGCTATTGCAAGAGTGGATTGACTATTACGGCATTGATAGTGACTTCGTTAAGGTTCGTATCCTCGGCGAACCGCCGTCATCCGGTGAATATCAGTTTATCGGGCGTGACATTATCGAAGCTGCAAGGGCAAGGACATTGGATTACCACAGTTATCAATTTGCTCCTGCTGTTATTGGCGTTGACCCTGCATGGTCAGGCAAGGATGAAGCATCAATATATGTCCGCAAAGGCAATTGGAGTAAGCTTCTTTACACAGAGCAGAAAAGTGACGACACGAAAGCCTTTGCTCAGCGTGTGGCTATGTACGAAGACGAATACGAGGCTGCAGCAGTATGTATAGACTTTGGCTACGGGCAGGGGATATACAGCGAAGGGAAGGCGCTAGGGCGCAGGTGGCACTTGATACCATTTGCAAGCACTAAATGTGAGCCTGCTTATTTTAACAAGCGTGCCGAGATGTGGGGCAAGATGAAAGACTGGCTGCGCGAAGGCGGGGCGCTCGACCCGCTAGACAAAGAGATTGCGGACGAACTTGTACTTCCGGAGATAGTCCCGAGCAACAATGGCACGATTAAGTTGCAGCGTAAGGCTGATATGGCATATAGCCCTAATCGTGCTGACGCATTGGCGCTTACGTTTGCAGTTAGATTAAAGGCAAGCTCTTATGGACTGCCGGCACAAAAAGCCAAATCAGGCAAACAGGCACAGCGATATGACCCATTAAAAGCTATGTATTAACTTTTAAATAAATCTAGCATAAAAGAAAGGGATGATAACATGAGCAATATTTTAAAAAGCCCATCATACTCTGCTCCTGCGCCAGAAGCAAAAGTAGTTGAGCCGGCAGCTCAAAGGGTAGAAGCGCCAACAGCTGACAACAACATCGCAGAAACAGCAGAGAAAAAGAAAAAACGCTATGGCTTTGCTAAGACTGTCGGTAGCGTAACAGGCGGCGACACATTGGGGGCGTAGCTATGGAGATTACTTATAGCGATGCAAAGAAGCTGCACAGCGCATTGTTTGCCGCAGAGGAATTCTCACGCCACAGGGAAATGTGGCTGCGTATCCAGGCTAAGCAAATACCGTTTTTGGGCGAACTTGGACAGACAGACCAGCTTATTAAAAAGGACCGCGGCATTGTCGATATGACAGCATGGCGGTCTAATTTAATTTTTGCAGGCGGTATGGCAAATGGCAGCGTTCCGCAGACTGTACAATGGTTTGACTTTGATGTAGAAACAGAAGATCAAGTCGCCAAAGAGATTGCGCAGGGCCGCAGGGATACAGTTAGCCTTGCACTTAATCATTCAAACTTTTATTCAGCTGTGCATTACGCATACCAAGAGCTGACCTTTGGCCAGTCGCCGGTAGGAACATTCTTTGACCCATCAAGAGGTATTGTGTTTGAAAATTACAGTGTAGGCAGTTATGCTTATGCGCTTAACCAGTTCCGTGATGTAACTGCCTTTGCTGTCAAAAAGAAATTCACCTATAGACAACTTGCACAGAAGTTTGGTATTGAGAAGTGCCCGGATAAAGTTAAAAATGCTCTCAAAGAGAATAAAGGCACAGAAAGCACATTGAATTGTTACTGGCTATTAACACAGAATCCTTCTATCAAGCATGATTCCTTTGGACCAGAAGGCAAAAGATACCTGTCATTGTATTGGGTAGAAGGAGAAAACGATTATATCAGCACTGGTGGCTTTGATGTTATGCCTATTGCTATTGCTCCTTATATCGTAATACCTAATAGTAATTACAGTATCGGGCCTGGTTGGTTTGCAGATAGTGATTGCGCAATGCTGTATGAACAGCTAAAGAATGGTTTTGCAAACATGACAATGCACAGTGAACCGCCGTTGCAAGCTCCAAGTGGTGTAGAAGTTGACTATAGGCCAGGCATGGTCACTGAGCTTGATGGATCTAATTATGGCAAAGTTGAATCACTCTTTAATGTTGCTCCTGCATTCCAAGCTATATTTGAGGTGGCACAGCGTACTGAGAGCAATATCGAAGCTGCTTATAATGTCAACCTGTTTGCTATGCTCGAACAATCTAAGTTTGACGGTCAAGGCAGAACGGCCTTTGAACTTGAGCTTAGGCAACAAGAAAAAATGCAGCTGCTGACTCCAATTGTTACCAGAATCAATCATGAGTTTTTGGGCAAGATTATCGAAGTTGTTTATTCGTACTATGAGCGCAACAATGGTTTTGCTTCTGTACCGCCTGAATATGATGGGATTGACCTGGAAGTAAAATATGTATCGCCGCTGGCTCAGGTACAGAAAATGAGTGGCATGGAAGCGTATGAATATCTGCTGAATATGATCATGCAAGTGTCGCAGCTTAAACCTGAGATTGCAGGAATCTTAGATGCAGAAACATTCATTAGGGAGTTTGGCGACAAGTCAGGCGCACCGCTTAAATTGCTCTTTGATCAGAAAGAGTATGCAGATATTCTGCAGCAGCAAGCACAGGCTGCAGAAGAAGAAAAACAGCTTGCGCAAATTACAACAGCAGCCCCAGCGGTCAATGACTTTGCCGATGCTGCAAGGAATGTTCAAGAAATGGCAACAGATGGTAGTAACCCAGCAGTAGAACAGCTTATGGCAAGCTTGCAGCAGTGAGGTGAGTAAATGTTTGCAGATGATAAGCGCAAGGAAAAAGAATATGAAAGATATAAAGCAAAGGCTTTGGCAGAAAAAGATGCCGAGGCCTTTCGTTGGTTATTGAACGACCACAGAGGGCGCTGGTTTCTCTCTAAGCTTGCAGATGAGGGGTTTGTGCATCAACCAACATCAACCACTGATACAAACGCTATCTGTATGCGTGAGGGGCGAAGATCATTAGTCTTAGACCTACATAAGCAAATACGAACTCTAGGCATATCAGAAGAACTGTTACTTGTCAGAGCTGATGGCGAGCGTAGGACATGGCGCAGCGATATTAAAGAAAGCTTTAGTCGAAAGGAGAAAAGTTAATATGTCAGATGATATTAAGACGAATCACAAGCTAATCTTGCAACTTCATGCAGGAGAGGGGGAAGCTGATCTTGGCAATACGGAAGAACAGAAAGAAGCACCGCCGCCAGAACCGCAGGGTGATACTCCGCCAGCAGAACCTGTCTCTTATACACATCTGACGCTGCCGACGATCGCATAAG
>OWJI01000815.1_pt1 | contig 21134 bp, 15 predicted proteins | sample 1732541 | NCBI WGS metagenome assembly OWJI01 (sample SAMN05065727, study PRJEB22554) | human gut metagenome | biome: ENVO:2100002; feature: ENVO:00000062; material: ENVO:00002003 | host: Homo sapiens | place: USA
GCCGCATGAAGCGCCCGCCGTGCAGAAACAAAAGCAATATTCTATCTTTGGCTGGGAGTTGATCGAATTGAAACATAAGCACAGCAACGCTGCGGTCAACAGCTCGATGATCCGCCGCCCGATCCGCCGCTGGTTCCCGCTCTTTATGGGGCCGATGGTTTGCGCGTTCATCATCGGCTTTGTCTATCCGTTCTGCAAGGGCATCTATCTCTCCTTCTGCAAATTCAAGGTCACGAGCGACGCGCATTTTGTCGGCCTTGAAAACTACCGCCGCGCGTTCCAGGATGCGAGCTTTGTGCATTCGTTCTGGTTCACGGCGCTGTTTGCCGTCATATCGCTCGTGCTCATCAACGTGCTGGCCTTCGCCGTGGCCTATGCGCTCACGCAGGGCATCAAGGGCAGCAACCTGTACCGCACGGTGTTCTTCATGCCGAACCTCATCGGCGGCATCGTTCTGGGCTATATCTGGCTCATGATCTTCGACGGCATCCTCAGCAACTTCGACACAGCCGTCGTGCTGGAAACCAAATACGGCTTCTGGGGTCTCATCATCCTCATGTGCTGGCAGCAGATAGGCTATATGATGATCATTTATATCGCAGGCCTGCAGGCAATCCCAGAGGATATGCTGGAGGCCGCAAAGATCGACGGTGCGTCCAGCTGGAAAACGCTCTGGAACATCACAATCCCGAACATCATGCCGTCTATCACCATCTGCACGTTCCTGTCCCTGACCAACGGCTTCAAGCTCTACGACCAGAACCTGGCCCTCACGGGCGGCTCGCCCTTTAAGACGCTGGCTGACGGCAACGTCATCAAGACCACGGAAATGCTGGCTCTGAACATCGTCAACTCCAACACCTCCAACTCCAAAGGCCCCGGACAGGCCAAGGCAGTTGTGTTCTTTATCCTGGTTGCGATCATCAGCATTGCCCAGCTTGTGTCCACCAGAAAGAAGGAGGTCGATCAGTAATGAAAAATACCGGCTTCCAGAAAGAGCGCCGTTCGCATACCGTCCTGACGGTCGTGTTTGCGATCATTGCCGTTGCGTATCTCTACCCGATCTTCATCGTTCTGGTCAACTCTCTCAAGACCAACGCCGCTATTAACCTTGATACGTTTGCCTTTCCCACAAGCAACACCTTCATGGGACTGCAGAACTATATCAAGGGTATGACCTTCGGCAACTACCCGTTCTATAAATCCGTCGAATACAGCCTGATGATCACGCTGCTTTCCGCAGCTCTGATCCTCATCTGCACGTCCATGGCCGCGTGGTATATTTCCCGTGTCGACAGCCTTGTCTGCCGCATTGTGTACTACCTGTGCGTGTTCTCCATGGTCGTCCCGTTCCAGATGGTCATGTTCACGCTGGCAAAGACCGCCGATACTCTGAAGCTCAATCGCCCGTGGACAATTCCCATTGTCTACCTCGGCTTCGGTGCGGGCCTCGCTGTGTTTATGTTCACAGGCTTTGTCAAGTCCATCCCGCGCTCCATTGAAGAGGCTGCTGTGATTGACGGCTGCACCCCTGTGCAGACCTTCTTCCAGGTTGTCCTGCCCATGATGAAGCCGACCTTCATTTCCGTCGGTGTTCTGGAGATCATGTGGGTCTGGAACGACTACCTCCTGCCGTATCTGGTTCTTGATATCAATGAATTCCGCACCATCCCCATCCACATCCAGTACCTCAAGGGCAGCTACGGATCGGTCGATATGGGTGCTACCATGGCGCTGATCCTGATGTCCATCGTCCCGGTCGTCATCTTCTATCTCTGCTGCCAGAAATATATTATCAAGGGCGTTGCTGCCGGCGCGGTAAAGGGATAAAGAAATTTGCCTGTTTTAAGTGGATTTTTCAGAGGTTCTGTATGATAGTGATACAGAATCAGCAAAACCAAGGAGAACAGCAGATATGACGATCAAGGATCTTGCGAGACTGAGCGGTTATTCGCTTGGAACTGTCTCTCGCGTGCTCAATAACCAGCCGAATGTTTCGGAAAAAGCGCGGCAGGCGATTCTGTCCATTGCGCAGGAACGCGGCTTTGAACTCAACGAAAGCGCACAGCTTTTAAAGCAGCAGCGCTCCAACACCGTACTCATCATTGTCAAGGGTACGGCCAACGAGCTGTTTGCCGGTATGGTCGAGCATCTGCAGTCCCTTTTCTCGCGCACCACGCATTCGCTGATTGTCGACTTTATCGATGAAGACGATAACGAGGTGCTTCGTGCCGTCAAGCTCTGCCGGGAGCGCAAGCCCATGGGCGTGATGTTCCTCGGTGCGACGAACCGTCATTTTGTCAGCGATTTCGACAAGATCCATGTGCCCTCCATCATTGTTACAAACGATGCGAGCGATCTGCCGTTTGAGAACCTGTCCAGCGTTACGACCAACGACCGGCAGGGCGCTGCCTGCGCTGTCGATTATCTCATCCGCTGCGGCCACAGAAACATTGCTGTTCTCGGCGGCGACCGGCTTTTATCCGATACGTCTGCGCAGCGTTATGAAGGCTGCGTGGAAGCGTTCGGGAAAAACGGGATGCAGTTCGACGAACAGACCTACTACCACACCGGCCGTTACAGCTATGAGGATGGCTATTCCGGTATGCAGGCCGTCCTGCGCGACACACCGCAGGTCACAGCTGTGTTCGCCATGGCAGACGTCATTGCCATCGGCGCGATCCGCGCACTGGTGGACGCCGGAAAGCGCGTCCCTGACGATATTTCCATCATCGGCTATGATGGACTGAGGATCGGCAGCTTCTATACCCCGAAGCTTTCTACCGTTTCCCAGTCTGTCGAGCTTCTGGCCCGGCGCAGCTTTTCTGTTCTGATGGACTGCACCGAGCGCGGCGGGCAGGCCCGCCATATGACCGTACCGTTTACGCTTTCCAACCGTGAAAGCGTCAGAAAACTCGAAAACAGCTGAAAACAGCGCCCAACCGCTGCTTTTGCCTGTTTTCAACGAAAGCGAAATAAGAGTGATAGTATGAAAAGAAGCAGTGGAATCCTGATGCACATTACTTCGCTGCCCTCGCCCTACGGCATCGGCAGCATGGGCAAAGCAGCCTATGACTTTATTGATTTTCTGAGAGCGGCAAAGCAGACCTACTGGCAGATCCTCCCGATCAACCCGCCCGGCTATGGCGATTCGCCCTATCAGGCGTTCTCTACCTTCGCCGGGAACCCGTATCTGATCGATCTGGACGAGCTTGTCAAGGACGGATACCTGACGCAGGAGGAGCTTGACCGCGTCGATTGGGGCAGCCGCGCCGATCAGGTCGATTTTTCGAAGATGTACGACCAGCGCCTGCGGGTGCTGCATCTGGCATGGAGCCGCTTCCACAAGGCCCCGGCGGAGCGCTACACGGAATATGTCCGCCAGCAGAGTGCGTGGCTGGAGGAGTATGTACTCTTTATGGCCGTTAAGGCATATTATAACGACGGCCCGTGGACCGAGTGGCCGCTCGATATCCGGATGCACCAGCCGGAGGCCATGGCGTACTACCGTGAGCTGCTGCACGACGAGCTTGATTTTCAACGGTTCCTGCAGTTCTGCTTCCATACGCAATGGCAGCGGCTGCGGGAGTATGCCCATGAAAACGGCGTGCTGATCATCGGCGATATCCCCATCTATGTTCCGCTGGATTCCGCCGACGTCTGGTCGCACCCGGAGAACTTCCAGCTGACCCGCACCCGCCGTCCGCGCGTCGTCGCGGGCTGCCCGCCTGACGGCTTCAACGCCAACGGCCAGTACTGGGGCAATCCCATCTATGACTGGGCACATATGGAGCAGGACGGCTTCTCCTGGTGGATGCGCCGCCTGCGCGCAGCAGGGGAGAGCTTCGACGTCGTCCGCATCGACCATTTCCGCGGCATCGAAAGCTATTGGGCCATTCCTGCTGTCAACCGCACGGCCCGCAAGGGCGAATGGGTCAAGGGTCCCGGCATGAAGCTTGTAAATGCTATCCGGAAGAATTTCCCGGATACCGATTTTATTGCCGAGGATCTCGGTTTCCTGACGCCGGAGGTACAGCAGCTTGTGATTGATTCCGGCTTCCCTGGCATGAAGGTGCTGGAATTTGCCTTTGATCCGCGTGAGCCGAGCAACTATCTGCCCGACCGCTATCCTGAAAACGCCATCTGCTACACCGGCACGCACGACAATGAAACGCTTATCCAGTGGTGCGAGGGAATTGACGCAGAAACGGACGCCTATGCCCGCAGCTATCTCGGCATTACGGCGGAGGACGATCTGGCAGACGCCATCATCGAGGCCGGTATGCAGTCCAAGGCACAGCTGTTTATCATGCAGATGCAGGACTATCTGCGTCTGGGCCGGGAAACGCGTATGAACGAACCTGGCAGGCTTCTGCAGTCGAACTGGCGCTGGCGTATGCTGCCCGGCGCGGCCAACGAAGCGCTGGCCCAAAAAATTGCAGGTTTGACAGAGCGGTCAAATCGTGTATAATACCTACAGTCATCTGGCGTCCACCTGTCCTTGCCGGATAGGTGGACGCTTCTTTAAAGGCCGCCGGCAGCTTTGCCCGGCGGAGTCCCATGGAAGGAGTAACCTATGAGTGAATTTTCGGAACGAATCGTAAAACAGACTGAGGCCCTGCTGCATTTCCAGCATGACGAGACGCTGCAGGAAACGACCCCGGAGCGCCTGCATGAGGCGCTCGGCCAGGTCATCATGATGGAGATCAGCGACAACTGGACGAAGACCAAGCGCCGTCAGGCGCCGGGCCGCCGCGCGTTCTATTTCTCCGCGGAATATCTCGTCGGCCGCCTGGTCTACAGCAACCTCTTCAACCTCGGCATTCTGCGCGGGATGAAAGCGGCCTTTGCTGAAAAGGGCGTCGATCTTGCGTGCCTGGAGCACATTGAGGATGCGGCCCTCGGCAACGGCGGACTTGGCCGTCTCGCCGCCTGCTTCCTTGACAGCGCCGCGACGCTCGACCTGCCGCTGACCGGCTATGGCCTGCGCTATCGCTTCGGCCTGTTCAAGCAGTCGTTCGTCAATGGCTGCCAGCGTGAAAATGCCGACGACTGGACGAAATACGGCGACCCGTGGAGCCACCGCCGCGACAAGCTGGCCGTCAAGGTCAAATTTGCCGACCAGACCGTCAACTGCGTCCCGTATGATATGCCCGTGATCGGCTATGAAACAACGACGGTCGGCACGCTCCGCCTCTGGCAGTGCGAAGCTGAGGAAGAACTGAACTTCGATGCCTTCAACGCGCAGGACTACGTTAAGGCGCTTGAAAAGAAGAACAAGGCCGAGGATATCACCCGCGTTCTGTATCCGAACGACTCCACATGGGAGGGCAAGCGCCTGCGCGTCAAGCAGCAGTACGTCCTTTCCAGCGCGTCTTTGCAGGATATCCTGCGCGACTACCGCCAGCAGCACGGCACGGACTATTACCGCCTGCCGGAGTTTATTGCTGTCCAGCTGAACGATACGCATCCCGCTATGTCCATTCCGGAGCTGATCCGTCTGCTGATGGCCGAGGGACTGGATTTTGACGCCGCGTTTGAGCTGACCCGCCGCGTGTTCGCCTATACGAACCACACCGTCATGACCGAGGCGCTCGAAAAGTGGGACCTGGAGCTGCTGCGCTCCGTCGTGCCGGAGGTCTGCGAGATCATTGAGCGCATCGACGCAAAGCTCAAGCAGGAGCATCCGCATTCGAAGCTCTTTATCGTCAAGGATGGGCAGGCGCACATGGCAAATCTGTCCGTCTATATGTCCACCGCCGTCAACGGCGTCGCCGAGATCCATTCCCAGATCCTCAAGGACAATCTGTTCAAGGACTGGTACGCCGTCTATCCCGACCGCTTCCAGAACAAGACCAACGGCATTACGCCCCGGCGCTGGCTGGGCCTGTCCAATCCGGAGCTCTGCGGCCTGCTCGACAGCAAGGTCGGAACCGGGTATCTTAAAAACCTCGACCAGCTGGAAGGGCTGAAGGCCGGGATCGACGAAATGACCATCAAGCAGTTCAACGCCATCAAGCTGGAAAAGAAGCGTCAGCTCTGCCGCGTGATCGAAGAGCACGAGGGCGTTGCGCTCGATCCGTCGTTTATTTTCGACGTACAGGTCAAACGCCTGCACGAGTATAAGCGCCAGCTGCTGAACGCGCTGAGCATCATGGATCTGTATCTGTCTATCAAGGACGGCAGCATCAAGGATTTCACACCGACCGCCTTTATCTTCGGCGCAAAGGCTGCCCCCGGCTACCGCCGTGCAAAGGCAATTATTCATTATGTAAACCGCGTGGCTGATCTCATCAACAGCGATCCCGCCATGGACGGCATCATGAAGGTCGTCTTCGTGCAGAACTATAACTGCTCCTACGCCGAGCATATCATCCCCGCCGCCGATGTTTCCGAGCAGATCTCTCCGGCCGGTACGGAGGCTTCCGGCACGGGCAATATGAAGCTCATGCTGAACGGCGCTGTGACGCTCGGCACGCTCGACGGCGCAAACGTCGAGATCGCCGAACAGGCGGGCAGCGAGAACGAGTATATCTTCGGCGCGACCGTCGAGGAGATCAACATGGTAAAGCCCAATTACAACGCCCGCAGCTTCTACGAGGCCAACCCGAACCTCCGCCGCGCCGTCGACACCCTGATCGACGGGACTGTTCCCACCGATGAAGAGCAGCACGAGCTCTATACGTCTCTGCTCAAAGGTGCAAGCTGGCATAAGCCGGATCAGTATTTCGTCTTCTACGACTTCGACAGCTACAAAAAGGCCCGTCTGCGCGTGAACCATGACTACTGCGACCGCATCGCCTTTGGCCGCAAGTGCCTCATGAACGTCGCCTCCGCCGGCAAGTTCTCCTCTGACCGCACCATCCGCCAGTATGCCGAAGACATCTGGCACATCCAACCTGTCAAATAAAAAAGCAAAGCGCAGGGCCGGAAAACCGGTCTTGCGCTCTGCGTCTATACAAAGGAAACAGAAAAATGTTCGATTATCTGATTCAAAACGGTACTCTGATCGACGGGACCGGCGCACCGGCGGCCGCAGGCGATGTTGCGATTAAAGACGGAAAAATCGCCGCAGTTGGTGATCTCAAGGATGCTTCTGCCGGGACAGTCCTTGACGCAGCAGGGAAGTATGTTACGCCCGGCTTTATCGACATTCACCGCCATGCCGACGCGGCGCTCTTCCGTCCGCATTTCGGCGAACTTGAGTTGAAGCAGGGCCTGACCACGATCGTCAACGGCAACTGCGGCCTGTCCGTCACGCCTTGCGCCGGTGCATACAAAAAAGAGATCGAGGCATATCTGACCCCGGTTGCGGGCGCGCTGCCGGAGAACGCCGATTTTTCCAGCCTCGCTTCCTATCTGTGCGCTGCAAAAAAGACCCCCAGCCCCATCAACACCGCCATGCTGGCGGGCAGCGGTACCATCCGCGCCTGCGCGGCAGGCTTCGGCACGCCCGAGCTTGACGCGGCCCAGATGGCTGAGATCCACCGCCTGATCGAGCAGGAGCTTGCTGCAGGCGCGCTCGGCGTTTCGCTGGGCCTCGGCTACGCGCCGGACTGCTTCTATTCGACCGAAGCGCTCATCGAAGCGCTTCAGCCGCTTAAAAATTCCGGCATTCCCATCACAGTCCATATGCGGCAGGAAGGCAGCGGCGTGGTCGACGCGCTCCGCGAAATGATCACCGTCGCAAAGGCACTGCATACCCCCGTCGAGATCAGCCACCTTAAATCCATTGGCAAGGCCAACTGGCATCGCTGCACGCCGGAGATGCTCCGCCTGATGCACGAGGCCCGGCAGGACGGTATTGAGATCGCCTGCGACGTCTATCCCTATACCGCCGGTTCAACCCAGCTCGTCCACGTTCTGCCGCCAGAGAGCCAGAAGGGCGGTCTGGAAGCGCTGACCGAGAATCTGGCCGATCCCGCGTTCCGCGAAGCGCTGAAAGACCGTATGCTGACCGGCAGCGACTTTGAAAATATCTCGCTTCTTGTCGGCTTTGAGAATATTGTCGCGTCCAGCATCTCGCGGAAGGATTTGCGGCAGTATGAGGGGCAGAGCATCGCCGCCATCGCGCAGCAGCAGGGGAAGGACCCCTTTACCGCACTGTTTGATCTGCTGCAGGCTGCGCACTGCGACGTGACCATGATCGATTTCATTGCTGCCGAGGACGATATCTGCGATATCCTGCGCGACGCACACAGCTGCGTGATCTCCGACAGCACCTATCCCACCACCGGGATGCTCCATCCGCGCGTTTACGGCACGTATACAACGCTCCTGGAGCACTTCGTCCGCGAAAAGCAGGCGCTTTCCATCGAATCTGCCGTGCATAAATGCACGGGCCGTGCTGCAAAGATCATGGGCCTGAAAACAAAGGGCATTCTCGCGCCCGGCATGGATGCAGACCTGAATATTTTTGATCTTTCCGCCGTCCATACCTGCGCAACCTATTCCGATCCTGCGCAGTTCTCCGCCGGTATGGATACTGTCTTCGTCGCTGGCCGCCCGGCCATCCTGAACGGCGCCTTCACCGGCAGCATGGCAGGCACGGTTTTGACGAGATAACCACAAATACAGAGCGCCCGGCAGACATTCGGATTGTCTGCCGGGCGTTTTGCAGAAAGGATCTTGTTTGATATTTGATAAATGATACACAAAGAGAAAATCCGCAATCCTTTTGGATTACGGATTTTTCATCTGGCAGGGGATGAGGGATTCGAACCCCCGCAAACGGAGTCAGAGTCCGGTGTGCTACCGTTACACAAATCCCCTAGCTGAGCTTCTTTCCGAAGCGCATGATTATTATAACGATTTATTCTGAAAAGTCAAGACTAATTTTTCTTTTTTTGCAGAAATTAAATTGAGATGGAAATTGCAATTCTGGATTTCGGCGGAAAAGCAGGGCCTTTTTGCCGATACACGCTTCTTTTTTCTCGAAAAACGGAGAATTTCTAATTCATGACAAGGAAAACAGACTTTCTTTTACATACGCCATGCGCGGTTTCTTTCCGGCTCGGCGGGTCAAGATAATGGCGCTGAGACTTTTGCGGAGAGGATGAGAACATGAGGCGGAACATTTTTTATAGAAAAATACCGGCCGCGCTGGCCGCGTTCGTTCTTGCGCTTGCGCTGTGCTGCCAGACTGCTGCAGCCGGACGCGCGCTGGTTCCGGGCGGATATACAGTCGGCATCAAGCTCTATGCGGAGGGACTGATGGTCACGGAGGTAGAGAGCGGCACACCTGCGCAGCAGGCGGGGATCCGGAAGGGCGATGTGATCATTGCGGTGGACGGAAAGAAAACAGACAGCGCGCAGGCACTGCTCGGAAGCATTCAGAAAAGCGAGCCGATTGTCGTGCGGGTGGAACGCGGCGGAAGGGAAGCAGAGTTTCTTGTCACGCCGGAAAAAACGCCGTCCGGCTACCGGCTCGGCGTTCTGGTACGCGACCATATCGCGGGGATCGGGACTGTCACCTATTATGACCCCGAAACCGGAAGCTACGGTGCGCTCGGCCACGGCGTCAGCAGTCTGGACGGGACGCAGCTTCTGATGATGCAGTCCGGCTATCTGGTGCGGTCGAGCGTTGCTGAGATCCGCGCCGGTACACGCGGAACGCCGGGAGAACTGCACGGACTTTTCGATGTGACGGACACGGTGGGAACCGTGGACAAAAATACAGCCTGCGGGATATTCGGCACGATGACCCATCCGCGTCAGGGGCAGACAGTCGAAACGGCTCCTGCTGAGTCGGTCGTGACCGGCCCGGCGGAGATCCTTTCAAATGTCGACGGCGATCAGGTGCAGCGTTTTGCCATCCGCATTGACCGTGTGGATGCAGACGCGAAAAATGGCCGGAACCTGCTCATTACCGTGACGGACGAGGCGCTGCTTGCCAAAACAGGCGGTATCGTGCAGGGGATGTCCGGCAGCCCGATCCTGCAAAACGGACGGCTGGTCGGCGCAGTCACACATGTGCTGGTCAATAGCCCGGCACAGGGCTATGGTATTCTCGTCGACAGAATGCTGCAGGCCGCAGAGGGATAAAAGCTGACCCGGCTTTCCTGCGAGGAAAGCCGGGTCAATATGGTCAATATTTAGAAAAAGCTTAAACAGCCGAACCCTCCGGTGCGCGGTCGTCTCCAAAGAAGAATACCGCGACGGTGCCAGGGCCGGAATGCGACGCGACAATCGTGCCGATATCGCAGATGCGCACCTCGCCGTTCAGATGCGGAAACGCGGCTTCGACGGCGGCCTTCGTCGCCTCGGCATCCGCAAGGCAGTTGGAGTGGCAGATAAACGCCTTGCCTGTGTAATTCTCTCCGTTTTCGGCGTGGCGCTTCATCGTCTCGACGGTGCGCGCGACGGCGTTTTTCTTGCCGCGGACCTTGTCATAGGCAATGATGCGGCCCTTGTCGTCCAGACGCATGATGGGGCAGATGCCGAGCACCGTGCCGATCGCTGCGGCAGCGCCGGACATACGCCCGCTGCGGCGGTAGAATTTCAGCTCCGTGGAATAAAACTGGTGGTGGACCTTCTGACGCTTTTCGAGTACCCAGTCCGCGATCTCATCCATGGATCTACCTTCGTCGCGCAGATCGGCTGCGCCGTCGACCAGCAGACCGTAGCCGGAGGACGAGCAGAGCGAATCGATCACGGTCAGCTTCCGCTCCGGGTATTTCTCCCGCAGCGTCTCCGCTGCAAGCATCGCATTCTGCACGGACGCCGTCATACCGGAGCCGAACGCGATATGCAGCACGTCGCCCTGCTGCAAAAGTGCGTCAAAAAACGTCTCGTACTGAAATTCGTTCAGCTGCGCTGTGCTCGGCAGCTTTCCGGCGTCCAGAAAGCCGTAAAACTGCGGCAGCGCCTCCGGATCACGCCCCATGTCGTCCTCATAGCTGACGCCGTCGACCTGATAGGAATAGAACAAAACGGGAATGTCACGCTGTTCGCAGTAGGAATAGGGGAGATCAATGGTAGACTCACAGGAAAGAATAAAGCCGGAACGCATATCAGGAACCTCCGTGAAAGCATGATGTATTACATGATATCATAGCAGATGCGGGGAAAAAGAGGAACGGGCAATCAGCACGGAATGCCTGTATCGGCGTCCTGCCGCGCCATTGCCTCAAATCCGCCGCGGTAAAACGTGCAGAGCCTGCTGAACTGCGCCTGAATGTCGTACTTCATATCGTTGGACAGCCACTCAACGATCTGCCCATAGCATTCGCACTGCCAGAAGCGGATCAGGATCTCCCGGTCCTCTTTGCTGAGCGGCAGATCGCCATAGGCTGCCGCTGCGTAGGCCTCGACCGTGTGGCGGCAGATCTGCATGAGATAAAACGCGACGGTATCGTGGCTGATCGAACGGTACATATGCATGACTGCGCGCCGGTTTTCCGTCATGAACTGCACGGCGGCATTCAAACACGCCTCCGGCGAATCCGGGTTGGCGTACTGCCGGATGATCTGGTCAGCCCGTTCGGTGATGATCTCCGTCGCAAGCGAGGGAATGTCGGTAAAATGATAATAAAACGTGTTGCGGTTGATGCCGCAGTCCTCCACGATTGCCTTGACCGTGACCTGATTGAGCGGCCGGTCATTAAGCAGCTTCAAAAATGAATTTTTAATGGCTTGCTTGGTGTAAGCGGACATAGCTTGACCTCCTGCGCCGCAGCATAAATACACCATAAGAATACCAGACAGGCGCAGCAAAGTCAATCTGTGCACAGACGGGTTTTTGCCTGAAACGGCACAGCGCACGGCCTGATTTCTACTCTTGCGGTCACGGGCTTCCGGTGATATAATACTATTATTTAGAAAGAAATAAAGAAATTGAGGAGTTGCTTATGAATCGGCGTTTTGTGCGCGGTCTGCTGCTGGCTGCGCTGCTGGTCCTGCTCTGCACACAGGTATTTGCCGCGCAGGAGACGCTGGCTGCGCTGCGGCTCGACCCGGAGCCGGGCATTACGACCCGCATGGAGGACACAGACGGAAATACCCTTACGCGGAGCGGCGTTCTGAATCCGGACGGGCTTGCGAATTCCGTCCGCTCTGCAAAAATCGCCTCTTATTCGATCTATTATAACGGACGGCTGCTGATGACCGTCACGCCCGTCGGCTTCTCCGAGCCGGATGCCGCCGTGATGAGCGGCGGCGCGCCCACCTGCACCGGTTTTTACAAGACCACGTTTTCCATCGACGATACGCGGGAAATTTTCCTGACCGGCCTGACAGAATCGACGCTGGAGCAGGTGCAGACAGAGCTGACGGCCAGTGCGCTGGCGGACCGCTATTTCAGCCTCACCAACGTGGACTTCATTGACGCGGAAAAGGAATTCACAGATGTTGCGGAAGGGGAGATTGCCTCGGACGCCAACCTCTGCTGGGCTGCCGCTTCGTCCAATATGCTCCGGTTCAGCGGCTGGGGGAGCGAAGCGGGCTTCCGGACAGAGGACGATCTGTTTGAGTCGTTCATTTCAGCGTTTACAGACGCGGGCGGCTCGTATACATACGGGCTGGACTGGTTCTTCAACGGCTATTACGCCATGCAGGGCAATGACGGCTGGGCGCAGCTGCGCGCGCCGGGCGAATCCGGAAAGTATCTTTCCGAGTATCCCGCCGACAGTCTGTACCAGACCTATGAAATTTCCAACCACATCGACAATCTGCGGCCGGTGCTTGACGCGCTGGAGCGCGACTGCGCCGTCGGCATTTCCATCGGCAACTATCTCTCCTCGTTCCGCATCGGCGGCCACGCTATCACGCTCTGGGGCTATCTGCACGACACGTCCGCCAGCCCCTACAGCAAGGAAGCCTATCCCGCCATTTTCATTTCCGATTCTGATTCCGATAAATACGACGGCGCACTGCGCCGCCAGGCGCCGAATCGGCTGCGCGTCATGATGATGGACGGGATGTTCGACGGCTTCGGCGCCGACAGCTGGGAGCTGGACTATCCCTCGACGTTCCCGTGGCGGCTCGAAAGCTTTACCGTTCTGGAACCCTACCGCGCAGAGCTGGAGCAGGACGCTTCCGGTACCCACAACAAAAACACCTCGGCGGATTTTTCCGTTCAGGATCTGTATGTCCGCGCTTCCACGTTTGATGATCTGGAGCTTGGCATTGATACGATCCCTGCCAACCAATCCTTCAAAATCGGCGGGATCGCGCTGAACAACAGCGCAGTGAACCTGAGCAGCGCAAGACTGCAAATCGTCACAACGATCACGCAGAACGGCCAGACCGTCTGGGAAAAAACCAGCCAGCGCTCCGTCAGCAGATTCTCGGCCAATGCCTATGTCAAGCTTTCGGAAACCTGTAATTCCCTTGCTGCCGGCAGCTATGAAGCCACGATCCGCGTAACGGCCAGCGGCATATCGGAAGCCTATCTTCTGAACAACACGCGTTCCATTTCCTTTACCGTCAGCGCTGCCGCGCCGGACGCCTCGAACGCGTCCGTGTCCGTATCCATTCCCGAGTTCGATGGAAGAACGGGCGGCTATGGCACGCTGCGCTTCGGCGGCGTCGATTCCTTGTATCCTGCCGGGACGGAGCTGACGTGGTCCGTCTACGAAAAATACGACTCGGTTCTGTATGACGACTGGGTGCTGGCGTATCAGGGCTATCAGCAGCCGGAATCCGTCCGGTACGAGGGCATGACAACGGCTGTTCGGACCCTTGTGGTGCTGCGGCCGGTCGACCCGTCGCTTGCGTGCGTGACGCTTGATGCGGGAAGCCAGAAGCTGCTGTACCATAGGGTGTATACATTGGCTGCCGATGACAATACCGGCATCTGCTCGGCGATTGCTTACGGACAGAACACGCTGGCAGCAGGGGAGCAATTCAGCTTTTATATTTCCAATTTCACGACCTGCACGCCTTCCATTACGGTGACGCCGGTTGTTTATGCGATCCGAAGCTCCGATAATCTGCGGATCGACCTCTGGCGCGGCGAGGCTATGCGCATGGCGTATGGAGAATCTACAGAGAATGCGCCCTGCCGTGTTGCAAGCTGGAGCGCGGAGCTTCTGCCCGGCCAGTATGCGATCTATGGCGAAGCCGTATATGAATACGGCAGCAAAACCGTGAAGCTCAGTACGCTTCAGGTCAATGCGGACAAGCCGTTCGTTTCCACTGGAACGACGTTCCGCGGCAGCAATCGCTGCGCAGTCGTTCTGGAATGTGCTGCCGCAGAAGGAAGCGCAGAATTTGGCATCGAGTACCGCAAAGCGGGACAGGAACAGACGGAACGCGTTTCATTTTCTGCGAATTTTGACAGCGTCAAGTCCAGACAGCTCTGCCTGTCGTTTAAGGCCGATGCGGGAGCAGACTATTCCTTCCGCACATTTATCGTATCTGAAGACGATACGACCTATGGCGCGTGGAACGACTGCCCGGCTCCTACGGCGGCTCGCATTTTGACGGATGCGCCGCAGAACGGAGGCGCAGATGCGTCTGTCTGGGAATTCACGGCCCCGTCCGACGGCGTTTACACCCTGACGGTTCAGGGAGCCGAAACGGGCGCGCTATACGATACGACCGACGTATTGCCCAAAGCCGGAAGAGAGGGCACGATGCTCCAGCGCGGCTTCTATCTGGAAGCAGGAGAAACCGCCCTGTTCTGCGTTCAGGCTGAGGCTTCGTATACGGTCGAGGTCACGCGGGCACAGGAGATCGGGCTTTGCAGTCCGGTTCGCTTCAACGCTGCGTTCACCGGTTATGAGCGCTTTTTCAGCTTCACCGCGCCTGCTGCCGGAAGCTATGTATTCCACGCAGCCGGTGAAAGCGGCTGGCTGTACAAATTGGGCGAAAACGCCGTGTGGGAGCTGTATCGCCATTTCAGCGCCTCCCGGCCCGACAGCGGCGTTTCTCTCACGCTGGAAAAGGGGCAGCGCGTTTATTTCAGAATCGCCAATACGGCGATCGGCAGCTATTCGTTCGCTGTTTCTCGTCCCGCGCCGGAGGTTTCCGTCTCAGACGAGGGCGTGAACGTCAGTTATGACCCGGAGTTCACCGGCCTGCACCTGATCGCGCTTTATGACGCGGACGGGCGGATGGTCGATGTCCAATACGTACCCGTGCAAAGTCTGGATACGCGTATTTCCGTCGTTCTGCGAGGTACGAAGACCGGCTTTGTCCGCGTGTTCCAGTTGGACGCAGAGAAAAACACGCCGCTCACCGCTGCAAAGCAGATCGAGCTGGTGTGAACCCATGATCGACAGACAGGAGATTTGATTTGGACGGATTTGTAGCATGGCTGAAGCAGCTCCAGTTTGACGGCGTATGGCAGACGGCGGTGCTCGTCGCCGCGTCGCTGCTGTGCATCACGTTTCATGAGACGTGCCACGGACTCGTGGCCTATTGGCTCGGCGACCCGACGGCAAAGCGTGCAGGACGGCTGACACTCAACCCGCTGCGGCATATTGATATCGGCGGTCTGCTTATGATGGCGCTGTTCCGCTTCGGCTGGGCGAAGCCCGTCCCGGTCGATATGCGGTATTTCAAGCATCCCAAGCGCGACATGGCGCTCACCGCTGCAGCAGGCCCGCTGTCCAACGTTCTGCTGGCCTATCTGGCTGTGCTGCTCTACGGTGTGCTTGCCTACTGGTACTACTTCTCCGGATCGACAGCCGTCTATATCTTCGCACTCTTTTTCTACTATGTCGAGATCATTTCGGCGGGCCTTGCCGTGTTCAACGTCTTTCCCATCCCGCCGCTCGATGGGTCGAAGGTGCTCTTTTCCTGCCTGTCCGACAAGGCCTATCTCTGGCTCATGCGCTATGAGCGCTACGGCATGGCGCTTCTGATGCTCCTGCTCCTGACCGGCGTACTCGATGTGCCGCTGGAATTCTTGCGTGACGGGCTGCTGAATGGGCTGGAAGCCATCGGCACATGGCCGGTGCGGCTGCTGCTTGCGCTGCGCTGAACTTATTTTTTGGAGTTATATCTGCATGGATGAACCGCGATACCATCTCGGCAGCGTCGTGCACGCGAAGGGCGAGACGCTCGAGGACTTCGACGGCCCGCTGGACGTGATCCTGCTGCTGCTGAGCAAGAATAAAATTGAAATACAGGATATCCAGATCTCCGCCATTTTAGAGCAGTATCTGGCGTATCTGGACGAAATGAAGCGCATGGATATGGAAATTGCCAGCGAGTTTATCGCCATGGCGTCCTATCTCATGTATATCAAAACGCGGATGCTCCTATCCAAGGCGGAGCAGGAGGAAGCGCAGAGCGAGATGGATAAGCTCGTCGAATCCCTCCAGAAGCGCCAGCGGCAGGACGCGTATCAGCAGATCCAGAAGGCTGCAAAGCAGCTGGCTGTGCGCAATGAGCTTGGCCTCGGCCTGTTCACAAAGGGCCCGGAGCCGTATCGTCCGGACATGACCTACCGCTACCGGCACGACAAGTCTGACCTGACCGCCGCACTCGCCGCCATGCAGGACCGGACGGAGCGCCGTCTGCCGCCGCCCGCGTCCAACTTCGCCGGGATCGTCGGCACAGAGCCGTACCCGGTCACGCAGAAGGCCAAACAGGTCATCAGCCGCCTGCTTGCCCACGGTGTCATGCGCTTTCTGTCCCTGTTCAAGGGCAGCCGCAGCCGGTCGGAGATCGTGGCGACGTTCCTCGCCGTGCTGGAGCTGTGCCGCCTTCGCTCCGTTTCCATCGGAGAGGATGAACGCGGCGATATGGCGGTTACCTTTCTAAAAGCGCCGGATGCCGACGTGCAGACGGACATTTCCTGATCAGGAGGCTAATCTTGGAGCAGAATGATTTACAGCGGGCATTGATGGCCGTTTTGTTTGCCGCCGGAGAGCCGGTGGACGCCAAACGCCTGAGCCAGACGCTCGAACACGATGAAGCAGAAATCCACGAAGCGTGCAAGACGCTGATGGACGAGCTGAGCTTCAACCGCAGCGGCATCCGCATTGTGCGGCTGGAAAACGCCTATCAGATGTGCTCGTCGCCGGAAATGGCGGAATATGTGACCAAAACACTTGAAACGCGCAAGCCGCCGAAGCTTTCGCCGTCGCAGCTGGAAACGCTGACGGTCATCGCGTATTACCAGCCCGCGACAAAGGCACTTGTCGAACAAATCCGCGGCGTTGACAGCGCCTACTGCGTCAGTGCCCTTGTGACAAAAAAGCTCATCCGCGAATGCGGACGGCTGAACGTGCCGGGCCGCCCCATCGTCTATGAGACGACGCCGGACTTCCTGCGCGTGTTCGGCCTGGAATCGCTGGCCGAGCTGCCGGAGATTGAAAAAGTCGACCTGCACGTCGATCCCTCGCAGGTCGAGCCACTGGAGCAGAAGCAGGAGGAGTCCACGCAGCCGGATGCATCAGCGCCTGTGCAGCAGGAGATCCCGCTATGACTTGGACATGGTGGATGACGCTTCTTGCGATTTTTGCTGCCCTTGTGCTGATCGGCTGCATTCCCGTCGGCGTTGATGCGCGCTATAATGCGGAGGGCGTATTTCTTGCGGCGAAGCTCGGCCCCATCCGCCTTCAGCTTCTGCCGCAGCAGCCAAAAAAGAAAAAGAAACAGCAAAAACAGCAAAAGAAACCGGAAAAGGCACCGGAAAAAGCCGCTTCGCAGGAAAAAAAGCCAAATCCGATCCTTTCCGGCGGCGTGGACGGAATTTTGCAGCTGCTGGATATTGTGCTTGATACGCTCGGCGATCTGCGCCGCAAGCTCCGCGTGAACGAACTGACGCTGTATGTCCGTATCGGCGGCAGCGACGATCCGGCAAAGGCCGCTATGGGCTATGGCCGGGCCTGGGCCGCCATCGGCGCGATCACGCCGTCTTTAGAGCGGCTTTTCGTCATAAAAAAGCGTGACATTCAGCCCGCGCTCGATTATACTATAAGCAACACACAGGTCGACGCGCATCTTGTGACCACGATCACCATCGGTCGGTCGCTGGCCCTTGCGCTGCGCGCTGGCATCCGGTTCCTAAAAATTCTGAACGAACGAAAAAAGGCGGTGTAAAGTATGGAACATCCTCTGTCTGATATGATGACCAATACCATGAGCAAGATTAAAGATATGATCGATGTCAACACGGTCGTCGGCAGTCCCATCACCACGCCCGGCGGCGTGACGATCATCCCCGTAACCAAGGTTTCCATCGGCTATGGCGGGGGCGGCAGCGATTTCGCAACGAAAAATATGCCCGCGAACCGCGATAATTCCTTCGGCGGCGGAGCAGGCGCGGGAATCAAGATCACGCCGGTCGCATTTCTTGTGATCCGCGGCGAGAACGTGCGTATGCTCCCGGTCGCGGAGCCAGCCTCCACGTCGGTCGACCGCCTGATTGAGCTGCTGCCCGATCTGCTGGAAAAGGGCGAGGCATATTTCGCGGAAAAGAAAGCCGCAAAAGAGGCCGAAAAGGCAGCGGAAGAAGCATAAAACCCGCGTATTCTGCACAAACTCCCGGCAGGGTGATGCAGAATGAAACGCAGCGGTCAAAAAACGATCCGGCAAGCGGCGGCGGCACTCTGCGCCGCCGCCTTTTTCCTCGGCGCGGCGGGTATATCCAGCGCCGCACAGCTCGCGCCGCCTCCGCAGGTGTCGGCCAAAAGCGCCGCACTGCTCGACGGGACGACAGGGGAGTGCCTTTACGTGAAAAACGGCGAGCAGCGCGCGCTGATCGCCAGCACGACAAAGATCATGACCGGTCTTCTCGTCTGCGAAGCGGGAGAACTGGACAGAACTGTGACCGTGCCGGACGCCGCCGTAGGGCTGGAAGGCTCCAGTATGTACCTGAAAAAGGATGAGACGCTGACGCGCCGCGATCTGCTCTACGGCATGATGCTCCATTCCGGCAATGATGCCGCCCTGACGCTGGCAATCTCCGTTTCCGGCAGCGAAGCAGCGTTTGTCCGCCAGATGAATCTGCGCGCCCGTGCGCTGGGCCTGACGCAGACGCACTTTGCCAACCCGCACGGGCTGGACAGCGGCGAAAACTATTCCACTGCGCTCGATCTGGCCCACCTTGCGCAGGCAGCGCTGCAAAACGCACAGCTCCGCGCGGTCGTCTCGACCAAAACTGCGGTCTGTGCGGGCCGGACGCTTACCAATCACAACAAGCTGCTTTGGCGCTATGACGGCTGTATCGGCGTCAAGACCGGTTATACCCGCCATGCGGGCCGCATTCTCGTCAGCGCTGCCGAGCGTGACGGCAGGACGCTCATCGCCGTCACTATCTCGGACCCGGACGACTGGCGCGACCACACTGCGCTTCTGGACTACGGCTTCGCCGTTCTTGGGCGCGACACGCCCGTCTATCCGCAGAACAGGAGGATCGTATGGAAGAACGACTGCAAAAAATTCTGGCGCGCTGCGCAGGCGTCTCACGCCGCAGGGCGGAGGAGCTGATTGCGGCGGGCCGCGTCCGCGTCAACGGCAACACCGCGCAGCTTGGCGAGCAGGCCGACGCAGAGGAGGACGTGATCGAGCTGGATGGCACACGCGTCAAAACGCGGCAGGAGCCGCAGCCGGTCTATCTCATGCTCTGCAAGCCGCGCGGCTTCGTGACCACCATGCACGATGAAAAGGGCAGGCGTTCCGTCGCGGAGCTCGTCGCGGACGTACCGGAGCGCGTGTATCCGGTCGGGCGGCTGGATTATAACTCCGAGGGCCTTCTGCTCATGACGAACGACGGCGTGCTGGCAAACGCCCTCATGCACCCGAAAAAGAGCATCGACAAGACCTATCTCGTCTGGGTCAGCGGGTACATAGCAGGGAAGGAGCAGTCTCTTTCGCAGTCCATCGAAATCGACGGCCGCAAGACTTCTCCCGCTGCTGTGCAGCTTCTGCACGAAGCCGGCACGACCGCGCTTTTCCGCGTCACAATCCACGAGGGCCGCAACCGGCAGATCCGCAGGCTCTGCGAGCGTGCAGAGCTGACCGTCACGCGCCTGCGGCGCGTGCAGGAGGGGCAGCTCACGCTCGGTGATCTGAAGCCGGGTCAGCACCGTCCCCTGACCGAAACGGAGCTTCGCGCAATATTTGAAGAAATTCAAAAGTAACCCTTGACAAACGGACAGCTTTTGTGTATGATATTAGGGCTGTCCGGGGTTTGACACGGCCAGCCGATATCATGGAGTGGTATCGAAGCGGTCATAACGAGCACGACTGGAAATCGTGTGACGGTCAAAAGCCGTCCGAGGGTTCGAATCCCTCCCACTGCGCCAGAAAAGCCTGAACGATGCCATGCGGTGAAAGCCGCATGGCATCAGGCATATTTACCATCAGTTGACATGGTTGCCCCTGCCAACTGACGGCATCTCCAAACGACCCAGACCCCGACCGCTCCCCGGCAGTCGGGGCCATTTATCGGCTCTGAACGCCGCTGTCACCTCATCTTGAAAGGAGTGCAGCCATCTTGGCCTCTGCCACCACCAAAGACATGACCCACGGCGTGCCCTGGCGGCTCATCGCCGGATTCGCCATTCCCGTTTTCCTGAGCCAGCTGTTTCAGCAGCTGTACAACACCGCCGACTCTCTGATCGTCAGCAACTTCCTGGGCGACAACGCGCTGGCCGCCGTCAGCGCCTCCGGCCCCCTGATCTTCCTGCTTATCAGCTTCTTCGCCGGCGCCGCCAGCGGCGTGGGCGTGGCCATCGCCCGCTATTTCGGCGCAGGGGACTATGACAAGGTGTCCCGAACCGTCCACACCGCCGTGCTGCTGGGCCTCATCAGCAGCCTGATCCTCACCGTCATCGGCGTACTGTTCACCCCTACGCTGCTGCTGTGGATGGACACGGATCTCGAGGTGCTGCCCGATGCCATCGGCTACTTCCGGTGCTACTTCGCCGGTGTGGGCGCGGGTGTGATGTACAACACCTTTACCGGCATCATGAACGCTCTGGGCGACAGCAAGCGGCCCCTGTACTTCCTGATCGTCTCGTCCGTGACCAATGTGATCCTGGACCTGCTGTTCGTGGCGGTGCTGCGGTGGGGCGTGTGGTCCGCGGCGCTGGCCACCATCATCTCCCAGGCGCTCAGCGCCGTGCTGTGCGTCATCCATCTGGCCAAGAAGGGCACCATCTATCAGCTGAAGCTGTCGGCCCTGCGGTTGGACGGCCCGCTGCTGCGGGAGATTTTGCGCTACGGCCTGCCCG
>OWJI01000859.1_pt1 | contig 20654 bp, 18 predicted proteins | sample 1732541 | NCBI WGS metagenome assembly OWJI01 (sample SAMN05065727, study PRJEB22554) | human gut metagenome | biome: ENVO:2100002; feature: ENVO:00000062; material: ENVO:00002003 | host: Homo sapiens | place: USA
ACATCCGTAACGCTCCTTCGTCGCGAACGGCTGTGACCGGCATCGGCCCCTACAAGCGGATCTCCAATATTTCTCAGTATAACGCACAAAACAGGCACAGCCCCCAAAAGGCCGTGCCTGTTCCTTATCTACAGATCATAAGCTCATTGTGCTCCAGAAAATACGGTTCTCCGCCGGAGAACCGGAAGCGGTACGTGTCGATGTGCGATTCCAGAAGCCCGGTTTCGTCGCCGGACAGGATCTGTGCGCGAAGCGTCTCCCATTCCGCATCCCCGACCGGGTGCTCTGTCGCCAAAAACGTCAGCTGCATCGTGTAAACCGTCTTGCCGTCCAGAACGTCTGCTTCCAGCGAATCGAGCCGCACGAGCGGCTTCTGCCCGGCATCGGCATGGCTCAGAGAATAACCGCCGTCTTTAAATTCCCAGACGTCCGGCAGATCGTCAAAACTCAGCCGCCGGATGGGGAAATACTTCGAGATATTGGCATAGGCCCAGTCTGGCTCGATCAAGCCTTCTGCGTCCAGCGTCTCCTGATTGACCGCGTACAGCCATGTGAGATACGCCGAAGCGCCGTCCGGCAGGCCATGATTTTCATCTTCCGCCGTCTCGTCAGACCAGAAAACCGGCAGCTTGTCCAGTCGCCATTGGACAGCAAAATCGAACCACTGCGCAAAGACCGCGCGCTGCGCGTCTGTCTCCTCCCGGCGCACCAGCATGGTGTCCAGATCCAGCGTAAACGCCTCGCTTCCACCGTCCGGCAACCCGGAGATCGTCAGCCGCATCTCATGCTCTGTCATGGAGACCGACCAGACCGTGTCATAGCTCCACAGCCCGAGAGGGGAAAGCTCGCGGTAATGCCCGTCCAGATAGTTCGCAAAGCACTCGAAGGGGATCTTCTGATAGACGCTGCTGAGCAGCGCATTGTACGTGTATGTTCTGACATCCTCCGGCGCGTCGTCTCCGACAGATGCCTGATAGCAGCGGAACCGCGTGTCGCTGACAAGTCCTGTCTCTCTGTGATAGATCAGCTCGTCCAAGACCTCATCCTGCGCGTCGGGACGATAGATGGTCAGGCATGCCACCGTATCGCTCAGCCGCTCGGCTGTCCAGCGCGATTCTGCGTCGAATGCGCCGCGCACCTCCAGCTCATCAAACTTGTCCAGCAGATAGGCGCAGAACGCGGCTTGCTCGCTGTCCGAAAGAACCGATGCGCCCGCTTGCTCCACGGGCGTCTTCAGCTGTTCGTCCGCTGGTTCCGCGTCTTCGACCCGCGCCGCGATAAGCGCCTCCGGCGGCTCGACCTCCGAGGCAGGCGTTTCCTGCGGAACGCTGTCCATCATGGTACACCCCGCCGCAAGCGCGGCGATCAGCACCGCGGCAAGCGCCGGTATTACCGGCTTCATGAATGCACGGATGCGCGCCCAGGGCTGCTCCGTCACGGCCCGCACCGTGTCTTCCAGATCAAGCTTCTTTTCCATGCGTACCGCCTCCTTTGGTTCTGTTTGTAATCTCAGGATACCATGGCTGTTTATGTTTGTCAACGGCGTTATTCTGCGGGTTTTCCCAACTGATAGAAAGCCACGGCACTGGCTGCGGCGACGTTCAGCGAGTCGACGCCGCGGTGCATGGGGATGCGGACGGTATAGTCGCAGGCGGCGATCGTCGCGTCTGCAAGCCCGTCGCCCTCCGTGCCCATCACGACGGCGAGCTTCCGCTCGGCTGCGAGGCGCGGATCGTCCAGCCGGACGGAATCGTCCCGCAGCGCCATGGCCGCCGTGCGGAAGCCGAGCGTGTGCAGAAGCTCTGTCCAGCCCTCCGGCAGATAGGCCCACGGCACCTGAAAAACCGTGCCCATGCTCACGCGCACCGCGCGCCGGTATAATGGGTCGCTGCCCGCGCTCGTCAGCAGCACCGCGTCCATGCCAAGCGCTGCCGCAGAGCGGAAGATCGCGCCGAGGTTCGTGGGGTTCATCACGTTTTCCAGCACCGCCACGCGCGACGCGTCCTGCAGCAGCACTGCCGGGTCGCGCAGCTTCGGCCTGCGCATCGCACAGAGCATCCCGCGCGTGAGATGAAAGCCCGTCAGCTGCGTCAGAACGTCCAGCTCCGCCGCGTAGACCGGCACGTCCGGGCACCGCGCCAGCAGCGCCGCGCCCTTGCCCTCGATATGCTTCTGCTCCATCAGAAACGACACCGGCTCGCAGCCTGCGTCCAGCGCCCGCCCGATGACCAGCGGGCTTTCGGCCACGAACAGCGCGTTTTCCGGGTCGGCGCGGTTCACCAGCTGGTTTTCCGTCAGCCGCGCGTAAACATCCAGCTCCGGCGCGTTAAAATCGGTGATCTGATGAATTTCCATGTTTTTTCGTCCCTTTTCGTCAGAATAGCTGTATTATAGCATTGACAAGCGGAGGCCGCAACTTTTATAATCGCATCGAATACAGATAAAGCGAGGATCAGACCATGTATCAGCTTGCAATTTTTGACCTGGACGGGACGCTGCTCGACACGCTGGCCGATCTGCGGCAGGGACTGAATTATGCGCTTTCCACGCAGGGCTTTGCGCCCAGAACGCTTCCGGAGGTGCGCGCGTTTGTCGGTAACGGCATCCGGAAGCTGATCGAGCGCGCCGTTCCCGCAGGCACGGACGAGGCGCAGATCGAAGCGGTCTTCGAGGCGTTCAATCCCTATTACGCCGTCCACTGCGCGGATTTTACAACGCCCTATCCCGGCATTTCGGAGCTGCTGCGGCAGCTGCAGGCGGACGGCGTCGTGTCCGCCGTCGTGTCCAACAAGCCGGATTATGCCGTGAAAACGCTCTCCGCGCAATATTTCCCGGGACTTCTGGCCGCAAGCGCGGGCGCGAAGGACGGCGTGCGGAAAAAGCCCTGCCCGGACGCCGTGTTCGAGGTCGTCCGGCAGCTGGGAGCCGAGGCGCTGCGCGCCGTCTACATCGGCGACTCCGAGGTCGACGTGGCCACGGCCCGGAACGCGGGCCTGCCCTGCATTTCAGTCAGCTGGGGCTTCCGCGACCGGGATGTGCTCGTCGACGCGGGAGCCGAAACCATCTGTGACAGTATGGACGCGCTCTACCGTGCGCTGCGGGAGGGCTGAGGCGCGCATGGAGCGGAAAAATAACTACGAGATCCAGGCCGGACAGGCGCGGAAGCTGTTCTGCGCGCACGATCTGGACGCGGTCGCCTGCGCGCACGGATTGCGGACGGACGGGGATTTTTTATATCTGCGCCTGCTCAGTGAGGACTACCGCGTCAGCCGTGCAGACGGATATATCGCGCGCCGGGACTCCGGCGCGTGGCTTCCGGCGGACGGGTTTGACGAGACGCTCACGATCTTCGACCTGCTCTGCGACGCGAAGCCGGGCCGCAGAGCGGCAGGGGCGTGGAAAACGACGCTGGATTTCGGCGGACAGGTCCACCGGGGCCTGATGGAGCCGAATCGCGCGGACGCGCTGGAGCTGCTGTACGACCGGCGGCCGGAGCTGCTGGAGCGCGCCTGCCTGCGCCTCGGCGGCACGCCGATGGCGGGCGCGGATGTGAGCTTTTCGCTGCCGTTTTTCGAGGAGCTTCGCATTGCCGTCCAGTTCTGGCACGGCGACGACGAATTTGCGCCCCGCCTGCGCGTCCTGTGGGACGCGAACGCGGATCAGTATCTGCGCTATGAGACGATGTATTATGCCATCGGCCTGCTCAAATCCCGCCTGCGGGCATATGGCGGGGAATAAAAAGCAGCGTGTATGCAGCCCTTGCATACACGCCGGTTCCCATGTATAATGAAGCAAACCAGAAAAGAGGTACTGCCATGCTCGATTCCTATCTTTCCGCGCTCTGCCAATACGCCGTGCGCACGGGGCTGATCCAGACGGACGATGTGGTCTGCTGCCGCAACGCGCTGCTGGAAGCGCTTGCGCTGGATTCCTTTGACGAGGCTGCCGCGCCTGCGGAGGCGCCGCTTGCCGAGCTTTTGCAGACTTTGACGGATGACGCCGTTTCGCGCGGCGTGTGCCCGGACAATCAGACCGCGCGCGATCTGTTCGACACGAAGCTCATGGGCGTCCTCACGCCCCGACCGCATGAGGTCCGCACCAGCTTCCGCACGCTCTATGAAGTCTCCCCGCGCGAAGCGACCGACTGGTTCTACCGCTTCAGCCAGGATACCAACTATATCCGCCGCGACCGCATCGCGAAGGATAAGAAGTGGACGTATACCTGCGAATACGGAACGCTTGACATCACCATCAACCTGTCCAAGCCCGAAAAGGACCCGCGCGCCATCGCTGCTGCCAAAAACGCGCCGCAGTCCGGCTACCCCAAATGTGCCCTGTGCGCGGAAAACGAAGGCTACGCGGGCCGCATGAACCACCCGGCCCGGCAGAACCACCGCATCATTCCGCTGCAGCTGGACGGCGGAGACTGGTATCTGCAGTATTCCCCATATGTTTATTACAATGAGCACTGCATCGTCCTGAACGCGGCGCATACGCCCATGCGCATCTCCGACGCGACGTTCCGGCGGCTGCTGGATTTTACGAAGCAGTTCCCGCACTATTTCCTCGGCTCCAACGCCGATCTGCCCATCGTCGGCGGCTCGATTCTGAGCCACGACCATTTTCAGGGCGGGCACTATACCTTCGCCATGGAAAAAGCGCCGGTCGAGCTGCCGGTTACGTTCGCGGGCTTCGAGGATGTCCGTGCCGGGATCGTCAAATGGCCCATGTCCGTGCTGCGCCTGACCGGCTCAGACCCTGACCGGCTGTGTGCACTGGCGGATAAAATCCTTGCCGCGTGGCGCGGCTATACGGACGAAGCTGCCATGATCTTCGCCGAAACGGACGGCGTTCCGCACAACACCATCACGCCCATCGCCCGCCGCCGGGACGATGCGTTTGAGCTTGACCTCGTCCTGCGCAATAACCTCACCACGGCGGAGCATCCGCTGGGCCTGTACCATCCGCACGAGGCGCTGCATCACATCAAGAAGGAGAACATCGGCCTGATCGAGGTCATGGGCCTCGCCGTTCTGCCGTCCCGGCTGGACAGAGAGCTTGCGCTTTTGACAGACGCGATCTTGCAGAACCGCGACCTGCGCGCCGACGAGACGCTGCAGAAGCACGCGGGCTGGGCGGAGGAGCTGAAGACGCGGCACGCGTTCACGCCGGAAAACGCAGAGGAAATCCTGCGGCAGGAGGTCGGCGCAGTCTTCATGCAGGTGCTGGAGGACGCAGGCGTCTACAAATGCACCCCGGAGGGCCGCCGGGCCTTCCTCCGGTTCGTACAGAGCGTATAAAGCAAATAAAAGCGCCTTCTCTGCGGAGGGGGCGCTTTTGCTGTGCCAAGTACGCAGGCACGTTCGAATTGCCGGAGCTTTTGAAAAGAGGGCTTGACAAATTAGAGGCATTGAACTGCAATTCATAACACGGTTATGAAACGATGTTATGAATGAAATGAAGGCGGCGGTATGGCCAAACAGATCGAAGGGGTTTCCGAGCGGATCTTGAGCTGCGCCAGAGCGGAATTTCTGGATAAGGGCTAATCTTCATAAATCTTTAACATTCTTCCGCTTGTTTTTTCGCTTGATTTCGGGTACTATTTTCTTTACTAATGAATGGAGTATTTGGCTATGAAAGAAAAGAACCGTCAGAGGCGGCTGCGGCTGGTCGCGGAGGCGAAGAAGAAGCCTGCTGTGTTTACCGTCTATATCATTCTGCGTCTGATCGTCGTGGCGATCCTCGTCTCGTCGATTCTGCGCGGCGAATATGAAAACGCGGCGATCTGCCTGCTGGTGCTGTTTTTGTTCCTGCTGCCGCTGTTTGTGCAGAAAAACTTCGGCATCGAGCTGCCGGGCACGCTGGAGATCATCATTCTGGTGTTCATCTTCGCGTCGGAAATTCTGGGCGAGCTGGGCTGCTTTTTCATCAATGTTCCAAACTGGGATTCCATTCTGCACACGACGACGGGATTTTTGTGCGCGGCATTTGGCTTCGCGCTCATTGATATCCTGAACCGCAACGACAAGATCAAGTTCCAGCTGTCTCCCATTTATGTGGCGCTCGCTGCGTTCTGCTTCTCAATGACCATCGGCGTTCTGTGGGAGTTTTTTGAATTCGGCATGGACAGGCTGTTCCACATGGATATGCAGAAGGACACGATCGTAAGCTCGATCACCTCCGTCATGCTCGACCCGACGAACAGGAACATCCCCATCACCATCGACAATATCACCTCCGTTGCCGTCAACGGGCAGGATCTGGGCTTCAACGGCTATCTCGATATCGGCCTGTATGACACGATGGAGGATTTGTTCGTCAACTTTATCGGCGCGCTGACGTTCAGCGTGTTTGGCTATTTCTATATCAAGCACCGCGGCAAGGGCCGCATCGCAAAAGCATTTATCCCCACTATCACGGAAAATAAGAAGGAGTCAGACCATGCACAGTCGTCCGAACAGGCAGTGGAAGATCGGGACAGTTGAAAATTGCCGCCACCACTGGTATCTTCTGATCTGGATCGTCTATTTCGTTCTGTTTTATATTGCCGAGCACGTTGTAACCGACCACTACTGGGTGTCCTATCTGCCGCTCGACGACAAGATCCCATTCTGCCGGTATTTTATCATTCCCTACTGTATGTGGCACCCGCTGCTGTTTGCCATGACGCTGTACCTCATGTGGTACGACGTGCCCGCGTTCAAGCGGTTCATGGTGTATATCGGCCTTGGCTTCGGCGGCTCGATCCTGTTCTGCCTGATCTTCCCGAACGGACAGGATCTGCGCCCGACGGAATTCGCACAGCACGATTTCTTCATCTGGCTCGTGCAGCGCATTTATACCGCTGACACCAACACGAACGTGCTGCCCAGTATGCACGTCATCGGCTGCGCGGCGCTGACGCTGGCCTGCTTTGATTCGGAGCCGCTCTGCACGCGGCACTTGCAGTGGGTCGCGTTGCCGCTGGGGCTGCTGATCTGCGCGTCGACGGTGCTCGTCAAGCAGCACTCGATCCTCGACGTGTTTGTCGCCATCCCGGTCAGCGCGGTACTGTATTTCATCGTATACCACAGAGCGTTCTGCAAAAAGCGGAAACACGCATGAATTTTCTGAAAAAAGCGCGGAAAACCGCGCTTTTTTCTTGACTTTCCCATGTAAGTATGAGATACCAACAAAATTTCACTGAAAAGGCTGTGTTGGAATTATGAGCATCCTGGAAATTCTTCTGCTGGGCATCGGACTGTCGATGGACGCGTTTGCGGTGTCGATCTGTAAGGGCCTTTCGACGAAAAAGCTGCAATTCAAGCACTATTTGATCATCGGCGCATGGTTCGGCGGCTTTCAGGCGCTGATGCCGACCATCGGCTATTTTCTTGGCTCGACGTTCGAGCAGTACATCACAGCCTTTGACCACTGGGTCGCGTTCGTGCTGCTGGCCGCTATCGGCGCGAACATGATCAAGGAGAGCTTCTCCAGGGAGGAATCTGAAACAAGCGCCTCGTTTGCGTTCAAAACAATGCTGCTGATGGCGCTGGCCACGAGCATCGACGCGCTGGCTGTCGGCATCACGTTTGCGCTGCTGCCGGACGTCAATGTGCCGCTGGCCGTCTGTCTGATCGGCATCACCACGTTTCTCTGTTCCGCCGCCGGACTTCGGGTCGGCAACCTCTTCGGCCTGCGCTACAAGGCGAAGGCAGAGCTGGCAGGCGGCATCATCCTGATTCTGATCGGCCTGAAGATTTTGCTTGAGCATCTGGGCGTGATCAGCTTCTGAAGCTTCTCTCCGGCAGGGCCTCCTGCCGGAGATTTTTGCAGAATCAAAAACGCTTCGGGCATTTTCGTGTCCCGAAGCGTTTTTTGATGTATTTGGTCTTTATTTTGCGTAGATCAGTCCGACCAGCCAGTTCAGCGTTTTGGCCGGGAGGATTTTGACGAGGAAGCAGAAGAATTTGTATTGCAGGCCGATGGTATTGATGGGCCGGACGCTCTTTTTGTCCGCGACGTGCGCAATAAATGCGCCCGCCTTTTCCGGGGCCATGCCGTTCTGCTCGTCGCGCTCCATGCCCGCGACAGAGCGCGCGATGCGCCCGCCGTAGATGTCGTCCCCCTCCGGGTTCTTTTCCCGCGCGGCGGTGAAGCCCGTGCGGATATCGCCCGGCTGGACACAGCAGACCTGAATGCCGAAGGGCTTGACCTCGTTCGCAAGCGCCATGGTATAGGAGTTGATGGCGGCCTTGCTGGCCGAATAATAGGTCTGGAACGGGATGGGGATCGCGCCTGCGACGGAGCTCAGGTTCACAATGCGGCCATGGCACTGCCGCCGCATCACCGGCAGCACCTGCCGGTTCATGCGCACCATACCGAAGAAGTTCACGTCCAACTGGTGCTGCGCGTCCTCCGTCTTCGTGAATTCGACCGCGCCGGAAATGCCGAAGCCCGCGTTGTTGATGAGCACGTCAATGTGGTCTTCCTGCTTTAAAATTTCCTGCACGGCTGCGGCAAGCGTCTCTTCCTTTGTGACGTCGGCCATGATGTGCTTCATGCCGGGCGCGCCCTCGGCTCGTCTGGACAGCTCATAGACCGTGTAGCCCTTTTCAAGCATCGCCTGCGCCGTGCACAGGCCGATGCCGGACGTGCCGCCGGTGATGACGCATACCTTTTTTACAGGCGTCACAGGTCATACCCCCTTAAAACATCGGCGATCACGCCCACAGCCTCGTCGATCAGCGCATGGGTGTGCGTGGCCATCAGGCTCGTACGCAGCAGGCACTTATGCGGAGCCGCCGCGGGCGGCAGAGAGGAATTGACGTAGACACCCCGTTCGTAGAGTTCCTTTGCAATGGTGAGCGTCGGAATTGGTTCATAGGTATAGATTGGGATAATGGGAATACGGTCGCCGTTGGACGGGCGCATTTTGATGTTCCGCTCGTTCAGAAGACCGCGCATATAAAGCGCATTTTCCTGCAGCTTCGTCACCAGCTCCGGGTGCGCTTCCAGCTCGCGGAGCGCGGCAAGCGCCGCAGCGGCGTTCGCGGGCGGGATGGACGCGGAGAAGATGAACGGGCGGGAGCTGTGGCGCACGAAGTCGGCTACGCGGCTGCTGGCGGCCATATAGCCGCCGAGGGAAGCAAGCGACTTGGAGAACGTGCCCATATAGATATCGACCTGATCCTCGAGCCCGTAATAGCTTGCCGTGCCGCGGCCTCCCTCGCCGATGACGCCGAGGCCGTGCGCATCGTCAACCATGACGCGTGCGCCGTATTTCTGCGCCAGCGCGCAGATCTCGGGCAGGTTGGCAATGTCGCCGCCCATGGAGAACACGCCGTCGGTCACGATCAGGCAGCCCGCCGTCTCCGGCACCTTCTGGAGCTTCTTTTCAAGGTCTGCCATATCGTTGTGCTGGTAGCGCAGCATCTTGCCGTAGGACAGCTTGCAGCCGTCATAGAGGCTGGCATGGTTCTCACGGTCCATGATGACATAGTCATGCAGGCCGACAATGGCGCTGATGATGCCGAGATTGGACTGGAAGCCCGTCGAGAAGGTCACGACGGCGTCCTTGCGCAGAAATTTTGCCAGCTCGTCCTCCAGCTCCAGATGCAGCTTGAGCGTGCCGTTCAGGAAACGGGAGCCGGAGCAGCCGGAGCCGAGCGTCTCATAGGCGTGCATACCGGCTTTGACGACTGCTTCGTTCGTCGTCAGGCCGAGATAGTTGTTGGAGCCGAGCATGATGCGGCGCTTGCCCTCCATAATGACCTCGGTATCCTGCCGGGATTCGAGCGCGTGGAAATAGGGATAGATGCCCAGATCCCGGACCTCATCCTGAATATAGCGCTGATTGCATTTTTCGAAAATATCCATAGTGTCCTCCTTCGTTACAGAAGCGTACCGAGCGCCAGCAGCACGCGTTCTGCGCTGCAAAGCTCCTCAGGCGTGAACTGCGCGGAGAGCGCAGCGACCTTTTTCTGCATTTCTTCTTCATTTTCATCAAAATAACCGGAAAACTTCTCCGAGGTCGTCAGCACGATCTCGCGCCGGTCGTGCGCCTGTACTGTCTTATGAAGGTAGCCCTTCGCAGCAAGCTGATTGACCTTATAGGTCGCGTTCGGCTGGGAAATGCCGATGGTTTCGGCAAACTGGGAGATCGTCGGGCTTCCGAGCAGATGAATGATATCCGCGGAAAAGGCTTCCGTCGCGCTGAGACTGCCTGGCTTTTCCCGCACGGCGGCAAACAGCTTCTGATAGCAGAACAGGCGGTATTTGCGGAACAGCGCCTCGATGGTCTGAAGCAGCATGGCGGCTCCTTTCATTGCATAAAAAATTTTAATTAAAAATTTTTAAGTATCACAAGTATAACGCGGGCTCCTGAATCTGTCAAGAAATTTCTGTGCAAATTCTGGCTGTATGTGCTATACTGAACTGGAATAGGAGGCTTGGTTTATGAAGGTTCTCGCCATTATCGATATGCAGAAGGATTTTATTGACGGCGCGTTGGGGACGAAGGAGGCCGTTTCGATCGTGCCGAAGGTCGCGGCGAGGCTGAAAAAAGCGCGGGAGGACAGGGAAACGGTCGTCTTCACGCGCGATACGCACCATGCGGATTACCTGTCCACGCAGGAGGGCCGGAAGCTTCCGGTCCCGCACTGCATGGAGGGAACGGCGGGCTGGCAGATCGACGCGGCGCTGCCGGTTCTGGACGCGCCGGTCTTTGACAAGCCCGGCTTCGGCTCCACGGCCCTGATCGACTATCTCAAGGGTCTTCCGGAGCTGGAGAGCGTTGAGTTCATCGGCCTCTGCACCGATATCTGCGTCATTACGAACGCGATGATGACAAAGGGCGCGCTGCCGGAGGTTCCGCTTTTCGTCCGTGCGGACTGCTGCGCAGGCGTGACCCCGGAAAGCCATGAAACGGCGCTGAATGCGATGAAAATGTGCCAGATCGAGATCGTGTGAAGGCTTGACATACTGTTTCAGTCCGTTATAATGAAAGTCAGTACAGAAATGGGGTGTGACGACTATGCTCGAAGACCGGGATTATCAGGAAATTGCCCATATGTTCAAGGTCATTGTGGAAAGCGACATCGGCCCAAAGCTCAATAAGCTTGCAGAAGGGCAGCAGGTTCTTCTGGAAACGCTTGCACCTAAGAACCGTGTAGAAGAGCTGGAAGACGAGGTTTCTTTCCTGAAGTCGCTTATCCGTATGCACAGTGAACAGATCGCGGAGCTGAAAAAGAAAATCGGCGCATAAAAAAGGGGCTGCTCGGAAGCAGCCCCTTTTTGTTTTATTCTGTCACAGCTCGCCGGGGAACAGCGCGTCGATGGCGGCTGCTGCGGCGGCCTGCTCGGCGCGTTTTTTGCTGCTGCCGCTGCCCTTGCCGCAGGGCTTGCCGTTGAGCAGGACCTCGACCTCGAATTTCTTGTCGTGATCCGGGCCGGATTCACCGATCAGCTCATAGCGGAGCACCTGATCCTTTTTTCGCTGCACCAGCTCCTGCAGCGCGGTCTTATAGTCGAAATTATGCGGCTTGCCTGCCGGAACGTCGCAGAGGATCAGGCGGTCGATGATCTCTTTTGCGGCAGAGAAGCCGCCGTCCATGTAGCTGGCCGCGATCACGGACTCCATGGCGTCGGAGACGATGGAATCACGCTTGCGGCCGCCGCCGTGCTCCTCGCCGTGGCCGAGCAGCAGGAAGCTGCCGAGGCTGATCGTGCCCGCCGCGCGGGCCAGATTTTTCTCACAGACAAGATCGGCGCGGATGCGCGTCAGCTCGCCCTCCGGCCTGTCCGGAAAGCTCCGGTACAGATAATCCGCCACGACGAAGCCCAGAATCGAGTCGCCTAAAAATTCCAGCCGTTCGTTGTCGCGCAGACCGCGCTCGCGGTTTTCATTGGCATAGGAGCTGTGTGTCAGCGCGTTTTCGAGAATGCTCTTGTCCCGGAACGTGTAGCCCAGCCCGGCTTCCAGTTCACTCAGCATGTTGATACTCCTTTGGTATGACCATATGGTCCATATTTGCAGCCAGCGTCGCGGCCACGTCCGCCTCGACAGCGCCGATGGCCTGCCGGATGGCGTTGCGGATGGCCAGCGCGTCGGATGAGCCGTGCGCCTTGATCACGGGCTTGCTCAGGCCGATCAGGGCCGTGCCGCCCGTCTCGCGGTAGTCCATCTTTTTCTTGAACGCCTTCACGCCGTCCATGCACAAAAGCGCCGCCAGCTTGGTCAGTACGTTTTTCTTGAACATATCCTTCATCATGGAGGCCATGAACAGCGCCGTGCCCTCAATGCCCTTGAGCAGGATATTACCCGAGAAGCCGTCGGCCACGACCACGTCCGCGCCGCCCAGCGGCACATCGCGCGCCTCAATGTTGCCGGTAAAGTTGATCGCCCCGGCCTCGCCTGCCTGCTTCAGGAGCGGATAGACGGCCTTTTGCAGCTCGCCGCCCTTGGAATCCTCTGCACCGATGTTCAAAAGCGCGACGCGCGGGTTTTCGATACCCAGCACCTTTTCGGCGTAATACGAGCCCATGAACGCAAATTGCAGCAGGAATTCCGGCGTGCAGTCGGCCGTCGCGCCGCAGTCAATGAGCACGGCCTCCCGGCCGGTCTTCGTCGGGATCTGCGGAGCCATGGCGGCGCGGCGGATGCCCTTGACGCGCCGGACGGTCAGCGTCGCGGCGGAGAGCAGCGCGCCGGTCGAGCCTGCGGAGACGAACGCGTCTCCGCCGCCCTCCTTCAGCATATTCAGGCCCACGACCATGCTGGAATCCTTTTTCTTTTTTACGACCGTCGCCGGATCGTCGTGCATATCCACGACGTCGTCCGCGTTGGCGATCTCCACGCCCTTGGGAAGCGTTTCGATGCCCTGATCCTTCAGCGCACGCAGGATCGCCTCGCCGCGTCCGACCAGCACGACCTCGCAGCCGAAGTCCTTTGCCGCCTGGATCGCGCCCAGCGCGATCTGGTCAGGGGCGTTGTCGCCGCCCATGGCGTCTACCAGAATTCTCATGTTGCTTCCTCCTGCCCTGTCATTTGATCGATAAGCGCAAGCGACCGCTGCGCGATGGCGAGATTTTTATTGGCCTTTCCCTTGACGCGGCGGTCAAGCGGCGTCAGAATGCCGAAATTCACGTTCATCGGCTGGAACGAGCCGACGCTCGTATCCGAAATGTACGCCGCCAGCGCGCCGATGGCTGTTTCGCGCGGGAAATCGGGAAGCGGCTCGCCCTTGAGCTTTGCCGCCATGCTGACACCCGCAAGATAACCGGAGGCCGTCGATTCGACATAGCCCTCCACGCCCGTCATCTGACCTGCAAACGCGACCAGCGGGTTCTGCCTATCGGCATAGTACCGGTCAAGCAGGCGAGGGGAATCGAGGAAGGTGTTGCGGTGCATCACGCCGTAGCGGACGAATTCCGCGTCGTGCAGCGCGGGGATCATGGAAAACACGCGCTTCTGCTCCGGGAATTTCAGGTGGGTCTGGAAGCCGACGATATTATAGACGGAGCCTGCGGCATTATCCCTGCGCAGCTGCACGACGGCATACGGCTCATGCCCCGTCTTCGGGTCCTTGAGGCCCACGGGCTTCAACGGGCCGTAGCGCAGGGTATCGATGCCGCGCCGGGCCATGACCTCGACGGGCATACAGCCCTCGAATACGTGCTTGTCCTCAAAGCCGTGCACCGGCGCTTCCTCCGCCGAGCTGAGCGCGTCGACAAAGGCAAGGTATTCATCCTTATCCATTGCGCAGTTGACATAATCTGCGTCACCACGGTCGTACCGGGACGCGAACCACGCCTTGTCCATGTCGATGGACGAGAAGGTCACGAGCGGCGCGGCGGCGTCAAAGAAGCTCATATACTCCTGCCCGCCGAAATAGCGCTGGATCGCAGCGCTCATCGCGTCGGAGGTCAGGGGACCGGTCGCAATGATGACCGGGCCTGCCGGGACCTCGGTTTCCTCCGCCTCCACGACGGTGATGTTGGGGTGCGACTTGATTTTTTCCGTCACCATGCCGGAAAAGCCGTAGCGGTCGACGGCCAATGCGCCGCCTGCCTCGACGCGGTTTGCCTCCGCGCAGGTCAGGATCAGGCTGTGCAGCCGCCGCAGCTCTTCTTTCAAAAGGCCGACGGCGTTTTCCAGCCGGTCGCCGCGCAGGGAGTTGGAGCAGACAAGCTCCGCAAAGTCCGCGCAGTGGTGCGCAGGCGTCATTTTGTGCGGCTTCATCTCGGTCAGCGTCACATGAATGCCGCGCTCGGCCAGCTGCCACGCGGCCTCGCAGCCCGCAAGACCCGCGCCGATCACTTTCACTTCCAGCATATTGGGGCGTCCTTTCTATCTCTGTATCAGAACGGAAGATCGTCTTCCGGCTCGGTCTTTTTGGCGGCCTTTTTCGCAGCCGGCTTCTTGGCCGCGGGCTTTTTTACCGCTGCCTTCTTCGCGGCAGGCTTCTTTGCAGCCGCCTTTTCGGCGGGCTTTTTCGCTGCCGCTTTCTTTGCGGCTTTCTTTTCCTCTGCCTGCTTCTGCGCAGCTTCGGCAGCGGCCTCGGCGTTGGATTCCGCCGTCGCGGCCTCGCCGGAGGCTGTGGACTTGCGGCGGTAGCCGCGCTTGTCCTCCGGCAGGAAGTTCGAGCACTCGGGATTCGCGCAGAACGGCTTCATTGCGCCCTTGCCGGAGCGCTTGAACATCGTCTGGCCGCAGACCGGGCAATCCTGATCCGTCGGCACGTCCCACGTCATAAAGCCGCAGGCCGCGCCGCGCTCACACGCGTAATAGGCGTAGCCGCGCTTGCTCTTGCGCTTCAGAATCGCGCTGCCGCACTTCGGACAGCGGCCCGGCATTTTTTCCGTAATCGGCTTTGTAAACTTGCACTCCGGATAGCCGGGGCAGGCGAGGAATTTGCCGAAGCGGCTCGTTTTCACGACAAGGTTCCGGCCGCAGATCTCGCATTTTTCATCCGAGACCTCATCCGGCACCTTGAGGCGGGTGTCCTTCAGCGCCTCCTCCGCATCGACCATTTCCTGATGGAAGCCGGTGTAGAACTCCTCCAGCACGCTCTTCCAGCGGCGCTGTCCGGCCTCGACCTGGTCGAGCTGCTTTTCCATGTCGGCGGTGAATTCGACGCTGATGATATTGGGGAAGCGGTCCATCATCAGCCCGTTGACCACCTCGCCGAGCTTCGTCGGCGAGAGCTTTTTGTCGGTCTTGATGACGTATTCGCGATCCTGGATCGTGGCGATGATCGCCGCGTAGGTCGACGGACGGCCGACGCCCTTTTCCTCCATCGCGCGCACTAAAGACGCCTCCGTATAGCGTGCGGGCGGCTGGGTGAAGTGCTGCTGCTTGTCAAAGCCGGAGGCCGTGAGCGCCTCGCCGGGGGCAAGGTCGGGCAGCGGGGAATCGAGCTTTTCCTGCTCGTCGTCGCGGCCTTCCTCATAAATGGCGGTAAAGCCGGAGAATTTCATGCTCTGGTGGGTCGCGCGGAAGACATGGCTGCCGCAGGCGGCCTCAATCGCCGTCACGTCGTACAGCGCATTGGTCATCTGCGACGCGATGAAGCGGCTCCAGATGAGCTTATAGAGCCGGTACTGCTCCTTGGTCAGATCATGCTCGACCGCCTCGGGATAGAGCGCGACATTTGACGGGCGGATGGCCTCGTGCGCGTCCTGCGCGCCGGATTTCGGCTTATAGCGGCGGGGTTCGGCGTAATAGGCCGCGCCGTAGCGGCTGCGAATTACCTCGCCTGCAGCGGCCAGCGCCTCCTCGGAGATACGCAGGGAATCGGTACGCATGTAAGTGATCAAGCCGACAGAGCCCTCACCGGAGATCTCTACGCCCTCGTAAAGCTGCTGCGCGATCATCATCGTGCGGCGCGGGGTCATGTTGAGCTTGCGCGATGCCTCCTGCTGGAGTGTCGAGGTGATAAAGGGCGGCGCGGGGGTGCGCTTTTTCTCCGATTTCTTCACGCCGGTCACGGAAAACGGCTGGCCCTCCAGCGCGTCCAGAACGGACTGCACATCCTGCTCGCTCGTCAGCTCGCGCTTCTGCGGGTCGCCGTAGTAGTGCGCGGTGAAGCTGCCGGGCTTGCCGGCACGGTTCAGATTTACATCCAGCGTCCAGTATTCCTGCGGGACAAAGGCCCGGATCTCGTTCTCGCGGTCGACGACCAGACGGGTCGCGACAGACTGCACGCGTCCGGCGGACAGGCCCTTGCGGATCTTTTTCCAGAGCAGGGGGCTGAGCTGATAGCCGACAATGCGGTCGAGCACGCGGCGCGCCTGCTGCGCGTCGACGAGATTCTGGTCGATGGGACGCGGGTGCTGGATGGATTCCTGCACGACGTTGCGTGTGATCTCGTTGAAGGTCACGCGGTATGTCTCGTTATCCGGAATGTTCAGCAGATATTTCAAATGCCACGAGATGGCTTCGCCCTCGCGGTCCGGGTCAGTCGCGAGATAGATGCGGCCGGAGCCCTTCGCGGCCTTGCGCAGGTCTGCGATGATGTCTTCCTTTCCCTTGAGCGGCTGGTACTCCGGCTCAAAATCGTGCTCGATATCGACGCTCAGCGTGCTCTTCGGCAGATCGCGCAGATGGCCCATGCTGGCCTTGACCTGATAGTCGGGGCCAAGATATTTTCCGATGGTTTTGGCCTTCGAGGGAGACTCCACGATGACCAGATTCTGTTTTGCGTTCGGCATAGACGCCTCCATGTTATTTTTTCGCCAGCTCATAATACCGGGCCGGCAGCCGCTTGACAAAGCCCTTGACCTCCAGCAGCGTCAGCGCGGACAGTACGCGCCCGGCGGGCAGCTGCGTTTCGTCGATCATCCGGTCGACCGGCTGCTTTCCGCCCTCCAGCTGCCGCAGAACGGCGGCTTCGTCGGCAGATACGCGCGGCAAAATTTCCTGTACGTCAATATAAGCCCTGTTTTCCTGCTTGTCAACGGCTTTTGTGTCAGTTTTTTCCGGGTTGGACGAAGTTTCCGCCACAACAAGGTTGTCCTTCGTCTCCTGCGGGCCGAGCGTCATGGGGCCGAGCGGCCTCTGGCGCAGGGGCAGATCCGGGTAGAGATAGGTATATTCCTGTAAAACGTCCCAGCCCTCGGAGATCAGGATCGCGCCCTCCTTGAGCAGCTGGATATTGCCCTCGCAGGTCGGATTTCCGAGATTTCCGGGCAGCGTGAACACATCCCGGCCCTGTTCGAGCGCGTGGCGGGCGGTGATGAGCGCGCCGCTCTTTCTGGGCGCTTCCACGACGACGGAGCCGAGCGCAAGACCGCTCAGAATGCGGTTGCGGGGCGGAAAATGCTCCGCCAGCGGCGGCGTTCCGGGCGGAAGCTCACTGATGACGCAGCCGTGGGCGCGAAGATCCTCAAACAGACTCCGGTTGTTTGCCGGATAGTCGATATCCACGCCGCAGGCAAACACAGCCACCGGCGCTGTTCCAGAGGATATGGCCCCGCGCAGTGCCATGGTGTCAATTCCGGCAGCGCCGCCGGATACAATAATTGCGCCGTAGCGGCCAAGCTCATAGCCGAGGCGCTTCGCCTGAAGAAGCCCATACGCGGAGGCCTTGCGCGTGCCGACCATGGCGATGACCGGTTCCGCGTCAAAATCCGGGAAAACGCCTTGATAATACAATACCAGAGGCGCATCGTCAAGATTTTTGAGCCGGTTCGGATAAGCGGCGTCCTGAAACGTCAGAACATGGATGTTCTTCCGGTAGCACTGCTGCAGGATCTGCCGCGCAGGCGCAAGCTCCTTATCGGCAAGCGAAGCGCGCCCCTCCGGGCGCAGCGCCTGCGGGTAATCCTGCTCTGCCGCGCAGTAGACCGCCTCGGGCGTTCCGAACTGCTCTAGCAGCGCACGCAGCCCGCGCAGTCCCACGCCCCTGCGACCGGTCAGCCACAACCAGTATTCCAGCATAAAAATCCCTCTGTCTTTCTCGGATTTTTTATAGTTTGCGAATCATAGGGGCCGATGCCCACTGTCGGGCGGACAGAGTCGTCCGCCCCTACGGCAAGCCGCGTGAGCGCATCATCGGTGCCTCACCGCTTCATCTGCCACAGAACGATCGTCGCGGCGACTGCCGCGTTCAAAGACTCACAGCGCGGGGACATGGGGATGATGATTTTCTGCTCCGCAGCCGCGAATAGTTCTGGACAAATTCCCTGTCCCTCGCTGCCGATCACGACCGCCGCATTGCACAAATCTGCCTGCCGCAGATCAACAGCGTCGGCAGACATGGCGGTCGCCAGCAGCGGGATATGCGCTTCCCGGCAGGCGGCGATGGCCTGCTGCCTCGTCATGCTGACAGGCTGGGTGCGGAACACCGCGCCCATGGAGGCGCGGACCGTCTTGGGGTTATACGTGTCGGCGCAGCCGTCCAGCAGCACGACCGGAACCTCCAGCGCGTCCGCCGTGCGGAGAATCGTGCCGAGATTGCCGGGGTCCTGAATGCCGTCCAGCAGAAGCGTCCCCGGCAGGATCGTGCCGGGCTTCCGCTCCGGCAGGCGGCAGAGGAAGATCGCGCCCTGCGGCGCGTCCATCAGAGAGACGGACTGCATCACATCCCTGGGTACACGGACAACGCGCACGGTATCTGATAGTTTACATAATTCTACGTGTTCCTCCGCAATCACAGTATGCAGCCCCGGGTACCAACGCGCGGCCTCCGCCAGCAGCTTCACGCCGTCGGCGGCGAATTCGCCGGATTTTTCGCGGTAGGCGCGCGAGGTGAGCAGCTTTTTCGTGTGCGCCAGAAGCGGGTTCCGGCGGCTTGTGATTGTTTCCTCCATCACGGCTTCACCCTCGCGAGCCGGTCGTTCTCGCCGAGCAGGACAAGCGTGATATGCTCGTTCAGCGGGCGGTTCGCGTCCAGCGTGACGTGTACCTTTCCGTTTTCCCGCACGGCGATGACGTTCACGCCGTATTTTGCGCGGATATCCAGCTCCCGGATGCTCTTGCCGCACCATTCGCTCGGCGTCTGCAGCTCGGCAATGCCGCAGTCCGGCGAAAGCTCGATAAAGTCCAGAATGCTCGACGAGGTCAAAGACTGCGCCAGCTTGATGCCGGATTCACGTTCCGGCACGACGACATGATCTGCCCCGATCTTTTCCAGCGCCCGGCGCTGTGTTTCGTCGGTGGCCTTGCACACGACGCTCTGCACGCCCAGCTCCTTGAGGTTCAGCGTCGCAACGACGCTCGTAGCCAGATCGCCGCCGATGGCGATGACAGCGCAGTCGTAATTGCGCACGCCGAGCGTGCGCAGTGCGTCCTCATCCCGCACGTCGCACACGGCGGCGCAGGTGACTTTGCTCTCCATCCGCTGCACAAGCTCAGGCCGAAGATCAATCGCCAGCACCTCGCTCCCAAGCTCATACAGCCGCTGTGCGACCGCACAGCCGAAGCGTCCAAGTCCAATTACAATATATGTTTTTTTCATGGTTTTACTCCCTTTGTCTGCGTATAACCGCCGGTCGTTCAGGTGGAATTTCAAAAAAATCGGATGCACTCGCCCATTGGAGTGTAGGGGCCGATGCACACATCGGCCCGTTGGGAAGCTGCGAATTTTCCGAAGATTACCGTAAAATCGGTATATTCTGCGGGCGGACAGAGTCGTCCGCCCCTACAGGGGTTAGCGAGGGTCGTTGCAGGGGCCGACGACTCTGTCGGCCCATTGGGAAGCTGCGAATTTGCCGAAGATTACCGTAAAATCGGTATATTCTGCCGCCTTATCCGCTCACCCGATCATGATTTTTGTTTCCGCATAGCTGACGCGTTCTTCGGCGCGGTCGGCGGCCATGAAGCCGACGCTGATGGTCATGATCCCAAGCCGCCCGAAGAACATAAAAATGACCAGAACGATCTGCGATGCGGCGCACAGTGAACTCGTGATGCCGGTCGTCAGACCGACGGTGCACAGCGCAGAAATCGTCTCATACAGCGCGTTTTCCAGACTGACATGATCCGCGATGCTCAAAAACGCCGCGCCGAGGCCGGACAGCAGCAGCACCAGAATGAACAGCGCGGACGCGTTCGCAACGGCCTGCTGCGGGATCCGGCGCTTCATGATCTGCACGCTTGTCCTGCCGCGTGCGGTCGACCACGCGGCAAGCAGAATCACGCCGACCGTCACGGTCTTCACGCCGCCCGCCGTCGAGCCGGACGAGCCGCCGACAAGCATCAGAAAATCTGCCACAGCCTTTGATACGTCTGACAGCGCGTTCTGGTCGAAGGTCGCAAAGCCCGCCGTGCGGAGCGTGACCGACTGGAACAGCGCCGTCATCAGCTTCTGCGACGGGGTCAGGCCGCCAAGCGTGCCGGGATTGTTCCATTCCAGCGCGGCGAAAATTCCCGCGCCGCCGAAGATCAGGACTGTTGTGATGAGAATGACCAGTCTCGTATAGACGCTCATGCGGGAAAAGCGGCGGTTGTGCCGGATGTCGCCCCAGACGGCGAAGCCAAGGCCGCCGATGATGATGAGCGCCATGATGGTGAAATTCACGACCGGGTCTGTCGCGTAGCGGCAGAGGCTCCCGCCTACGTCTGTATCCGCAAGCACGTCAAAGCCCGCGTTGCAGAACGCGGAGATCGAGTGGAACACGCCGTACCACAGAGCCTTTCCGAAGCCGAACTCCGGCAGGAAGCGGAAAAACAG
>OWJI01000862.1_pt1 | contig 20624 bp, 17 predicted proteins | sample 1732541 | NCBI WGS metagenome assembly OWJI01 (sample SAMN05065727, study PRJEB22554) | human gut metagenome | biome: ENVO:2100002; feature: ENVO:00000062; material: ENVO:00002003 | host: Homo sapiens | place: USA
ACGAGATCTGCGCATGTCTCGTGGGCTCGGAGATGTGTATAAGAGACAGGTTGCACTTGTCGTAAACATGTACAATACTGCCATAGGCAGTAACTCTAAACAAGACGCCTGATTGAAATTGTAACGTTGTTTAGAAACATTCACCTATATGTGAGTTGTGCCCTATGAGCTTTTGTTATCGAGTTGCAAGTCCGTGTCAGCTACTGCCGACTATACCGCCCACCTACGGTACTTTAACGCTTTTCCGCGCCCCCTTGTTAGGGTTATTGCCTACCATGCTTTTCAGCGACTTTCAAAACTTTTTCTTGCCTATGTTAGCGCAAGCCGTCTGTCCGTCCATCACTTAAGATTGAACATACCGCATTCACATAGAAATTTCCATGCAAGTGCCTTTTCGACAAATGGTAACATTGATATAGGGTTGTTATTCCCTGTCGCATTTTCATTTCTTGACAGCGACTGTCACGAACCACACTTTAGCCCTGTATGATAAAGGGGGATGGACTGCTGAAAAATCAGCGTCCTAATTGCGATACTACGGAATACTTTGAAAATGCTTTTACTTATGATATGCGCCCCACATGGGCATTGGACATATCACATGTATTTGCATGTTCGCGATATTCAATTGAACCGCTCAAGTGTTTACCGTCCCTTCGGACAACTATATAATACCAAAATCATTTGTCTAAAAATGAAAATGTATAAAAAAAGTTATAGAATATTTATTCATATAAATACATAATTCGTGCATAAAACATGTATATATGCATAAAATTAGCTATATTATGCATAAAATTAGCAGTAATTGGAATTACTCAAAAAGGGGGTACTTTTAACGCCAAAATGGGCTAAAATTACCCAGAAAGACCTAAGCCGGTTAACTTCCACACTGGCTTGAAAAATACGCCCTCTCTTCCTATTAAAATGTAACGCTCCCCACATCGCCAAACTCCTATAATCACCGCCCATATTGTTCTACGCTCCCCAAATCTCACCTCACACTACCTTTCAAACCCCATCTACCGTCCATATTTTCAAACGCATAATCTCAAATATTTCAGTTAATTTAGCTTCTTTTCTTGACAAATCCATCTTCCTGTGCTATTATCTCATTATCAAAACAAGCTAAATTAACTCAGTATGTAAAGAAAATCTACAAAATCCAAATATCCATAACTTGTTTTGATCATTCAATAACATTAAATAACACATCAATAACTCGTAAACCTTAGCAATAACAGGAGGACAAACCAAAATGTCACATCAAACAGAATACGATCTCAGAATGAGATCCTACAAATCAATTACAGATGCTCATCTAATCCCTCGTACCCCAGTGATCATCCAAATCGATGGTCGTGCATTCCATACTTTTACCAGGGGGTTCGAAAAACCATTTGACCCGGTACTTATGGCTGCTATGCGCTATACTGCAGAATACCTCTGTAGAAATATCCAGGGCTGTGTTCTGGCTTATACTCAATCAGATGAAATTAATCTTCTTCTTATTGATTATGAGAAACTTGAAACTTCACCATGGTTTGATAACCGGGTCCAGAAACTTGCTTCCATAGCAGCATCTATGGCCACTAATTATTTCAATCAAATATTTAAAGAATTAGTAAAAATTATTGGCAGAAGACATCATTCTCCAAACCATAGCTATGATCGTACATTACTTAAAGGAGCAGAATTCGCTGCATGTGCATTCAATCTCCCACGAGAAGAAGTCACAAACTACTTTAACTGGAGACAGCAGGATGCAATTCGTAACTCTATTCAAATGGTTGGTCAAGCACATTTTTCTCAGACCGAACTAAATGGTAAATGTAATCAAGAAATCATAGAAATGCTTATTCAGCAAAAAGATATTGACTGGAACAAACTTAAAATTTACAAACAGCGCGGTACCTGTATCATCAGATCTGTTCATAGTTCTTTCTTATTAAATGGTAAACAAATTACAGCAGATACATGGTCTCATGACTTCGATATTCCACGATTCATAGGTGAAGGTCGCGATTATATAGAAAGATATCTGTATCCGGATGATCCAAACAACACTACTTCTCGAAAGGACGGAAATAATTAAATTATGCAGAGCAAAGAAAATAAAGATAAAAAATATGCTTGGCAGTTAGAACGTGACAGTGATTACACTTCTGCTACAGCATTTGACTCCATAGAAGAATGCATTGCAGATGCTCAAGACTACTTTGCAGAAGAAAATGTAAAAATCAAATCAATTACAATTCAGGAACTTAGACCATATGAAATCTCTGTTGATGCAGAAAGAGTTCTTGAGGTTGTCTGGGAGGAAGCAGAGGCAAACGTTGGTGATCTTGTAGATGACTGGTTAGATAGTAGAACAGCTTACACTACCGAACAACTGGCTGATCTTTCCGAACGTTTGACGGGGGTAATTAAAACTTGGCTGGAAGAAACTCATAATGAACCTGATTTCTTCAATATTATAGGAGAAAAAGAAATTTCAATATGTAATATAGCACAATAGGAGAATAAATCATGGTAATACTTATATGTATTCTTTTATTTGTATTAACCGGTATTGGATGTTGGGCTTTATGTGCTGCATCTGATACTGATGAATATGATGATGAAGAAATTAAATATGATCAAAATGATGATAACAAATTTAATTAAACAATAAAGGAGAAAAACAAAATGAGTACTTATACAACAAACACAAAACCAGAATCCAAATTTGAAGACGTACCAGAAGAAGTTCTTACAGACCCAACAATGAGAACAGCACTTGGAATGGATCCTATCCCAGGGATGAATACTCCGGTGGATGATAATAAGCAGATTTCAATGTTTGATTATATGCAGAACAAAAATAACTCTTCTGCATCTTCTTCCACTTCCACTGCTTCTGCCCCAGAGGTAACAGTTTTCAAGAATCCGGTTCATCCAGAATTTGGTGAGCTGAGAACTGTTGAAATCTCAGGGGAACCATGGTTTGTAGGAAAAGATGTGGCTACTGCGTTGGGGTATTCAGATACTTTTGGGGCTTTGAAAAAGCACGTAGATGCAGCAGATAAGCAAAACTGCCAAAACGACAGTTTTGATACGCCAAGAGGAATGACCATTATCAACGAATCCGGCCTCTACTCTCTCATCCTCAGCAGCAAGCTTCCATCAGCAAAAGAGTTCAAACACTGGGTTACAGCAGAAGTGCTCCCCTCTATCCGCAAGAATGGTGCTTATATCCGTAATCAGGAAAATATGACTCCAGCTGAGATCGTGGCTCGTGGTCTTATTGCTGCTCAGAAAATTATTGAAGAGAGGGAAAAAGAAATTGTACATTTAAATAATCGTTGTGGCAGGCTGACTCAGACAATAGCTGAAAAACAGGATGTCATTAATGCTATTTCCAGAAATGTACCGGCTCCAACAAAACGTATGATGCTGAACAGAGTAATGAGACGACGATCCCCAGAGCTGGCCCAGAGTCGATGGTCTTACTTATACGCAAGGTTTGACGAGATTTATCATAAAAATGTTAAGATACGCATGAAAAATTATAATGCAGAACCAGGACATAGAAAATGCTATTCTATTCTTGATTTTATTGAAAAAGTACTTAATATGCTTGATGAATTATATGACCTAGCAGTAAAACTTTTCGAATCTGATTTTACACAGCTTATGCAGGAAATGCATTTATTACGTATGACTGATGAAGAATATGAAGACGAAGAATACTGGAAACGTGTACTTTAAGATAAGGAGGGAATGGTAAGAGTGCCTGCCGGTGCTCTTACCTATTAAAAATATGAGTTATTTACCAATCATAAGATTTAAAAATAGATGGCAAACATTCGATTTAAATTTACATTATCCATATTCAGTAAATGAGAAAATTATTACTTATACTCATTTAGGATATAGAGGTGATGCCTGTTATATTGTTGATAATGAATGTAATACATATTATCTTCCTCATGATTACGCTGAAATTATTAATGATGCATTAAAATTACATAGCAATATCTATCATGAATGTGACACAAATTCACATAGACGTCAAATAATAACAAAACTCGAAAATATGAATAGACGTGAATATGGCGGGAATGATTTTGAATTACTTAATAGTGTATTGGCAGAACAAAGTAGAAACAGCAATTGTATTCATGGCAGAATCTTATACGATACTACGTGCAATAAAGCATATGTATATAACTGTGATGGAACCATACTTTGTGCTATACGTTTGTGTCACCTTGAACCATCATCTACGCAAAGAGGTCGTAGGTCTGAAGTAACATCTACTTTTGAAGAGGAACTTAATATTAACAATATTAACAATTTTAATAGGCTGATAGATAATGTAAGGGCATCTTCTAATAGTTATGAATTTGAGAGAGGATACTTTCGTAGTTTTGTCTCAAGCCGATTCAAAACATACATTCATCAATTTAATTATGTACCAAAATACATAAAACATTTTATGCCTGGAGAATCAGAAGATACTACTCTCCTGCTCGGAGCAGAGATTGAAGTAGGTGGAAATAATAATATCTCTTCTGATAATGACAAAAATTCCACAGTAAAAAAATGTATTCAGATTATGAATGGATCTGATAGTGATGAAGAAAATCTTATTTACAGTACACATGATAGCACTGTACAGATTGAATTTGACACTATGCCATGCAGTTTGGAATTTCATAAGAACAAAATGAACTACCGTGAAATGTTCGAATATCTTGATAAAGAAGGATATAAAGGTCATGATTGTGAAACTGCCGGATTACATATTCATGCGAATCGTAGCTATTTAGGGAAATCAAGAATATCACAAGAGTTAGTTATATCTAAGATCCTTTATATTCTTGAAAAATTTAATGATGAAATTTGTGTGATTGCAAGGCGCGACAATGACTATAGTGAATTTGCCGGTGAAAAGCAAAATGAAGATTCAATAGTTGAACTGTATGGTAAGTATAAGGATAAAGGTAAACGTGCTGCATTGAATTTACAGCATAAGGATACCATTGAATTTCGTATGTTTAAAAGCACTTTAAAATATGAAACATTTATTCTTACATTAGAGTTTGTAAAGGATATTATTGATTATGCTAAGTCTGTTGATATTGAAGAGATTGAATTAGCAAAATGGTCTGATCTGATGAATTGTTTTTCTTCTGAATTACGTAAGTATTATGAATTTAGGTATCAGAAAAAAGTAAAAGATATAAACGGATCGACTGTGAAACAAATTCGTAAACGAATCTCTAAATTAAAGTCAGAATTAAAAAATAGTAAAAATTTCTTCCAAAAAACTAAGTTACAGCAGGAGTATTGTAATTTGAAGAGAGAATATAAAGAATTAAATAAAAAAGAGAAGAAACTTATAAAAATGAAACGTAGAATTGTAGAATCTGAAACAATTTCTTCAATCTGTATACCTGCAATTTTCTAATAATAATTATGGAACAGTTAGTACTAGAAATCTAAATCCTATAATTTAAATAAAATACGAAAGGATTACTATTATGCAGAAATATACAAAACCATATCCTACTATTGGAAATGTTATTGATGCAATACAACATAGAGGAAGGAGAAATATCATTTGTCTGAATTCGGATTAAAAATAAAAAATATAAAGGCCGGTACTCTCTTTGGATATAACCAGGGAGTCAGAAACCGGTACGATTATACTGAAGCAATGTTCAGTAACAGTCTATTCAGTGATTATATTATACAGAATGGACTTAATGTTTGGAATGATACCAGTACACGAGACATTATTTGTCTTGATTTTGATTTTGGAAGTCGTAGTTATGAAGAAGAAATGGATCATTTGCTAAAGCAGTTTGGACCATTTGAACATGACAAATCTTTATCTGAGGAATCCAAGGAACGTATTAGAGCAATATTTCGAAATGTAATTGATAATAAAGACAATTATATGAAATGTTCCAAAGATGAAATCCGGGAAATATTCTATGAAAACGGTGTAAATGTTGAATACATTTCTTCATATACAAAGAAAGAAGGTGAAAAAAAGACTGTCATTAATTATAAAATGCTATACCGTAACTCTTCTAAGGCAAAAGTCGGACAGGTTATGTTTATTAACTCAAAGCTTTATAAAAAAGCATATAACTGGCTGACGATGGGTCTTGGAAAGAAAATGCCGATGGAAAATGCTAAGATTGTAGAGATGTCGGCATATGCTCCTCTTACAACCAGTACAATAGTTGGAAAGTTCTATTGTCCTGTAGAAGCCATTCTTATTATTAAAGATACGGATAGTTTCTACAAGACAATAGCCAAGATCGTAAAAGCTGAGGATTATGTAGTTCAGGAAAAAGTTCTGGATGAAACTGCTACAGAAATTGCAAAGCAAAGAGCTATTGCTGAAGGAAAATTTTTAAAAGACGGTGTTACTCCGAAATATACTAAAAGATATAAACGAGTAAATGTTATAAAAAAGAAATGTGTCGTTCATGATGAAGAAACCGAGGTAAAAAATACTCTCTGGGATGGAGAAATGCTAATTGAATCTGATATTTTGCCGGAATGGGTTAATGGTATGGCTCTTTTAAGGCAGCATTTCTTTAAGGCATGCGGAATTCGTACTCATATTCAGTTATTTTTTAAGGATTGGTGTGAAAAAACTGGACATGATTATGAAACTTATGCAATACAGGACATGTTCGGAGTTTGGCATAAACTCAAGGATATTCGCATGATCACAACTGATAATGCTATTAAATGGAAGAAATTCATGAATTTAATGGGTAATACTCCTGCTGAAGCTTATAAGTATTGGTGTGATCGCGTAAATGCCGATGGATCTTACTGGGGGATAGTAAAAACCGATCATCCAAGTAAATTAGGCGGTGTGCAGCAGATGAGTTATCAGATGGTTAATACTCTTCCCTCCTATAATATAGATGTTCCATCTCCTTGCTCTACTGATGATGTGCGTAAACTGGCAAAAACCAGTGTGGATTATGTAGAGGGGATGAAAGATGATAACAATCTTTATGTACAGTATCTTAGGAAGAATGCTACGATAATAAATCATTATGAGATGCTGGCAGATTTATATGATTGGAATAAGGATTTTGGAAATAGTACATGGTTCCGATTAGAGAAACGTAAAATTATCAATCAATATGTAACCAGGCTTAGAACAGGCAAAATTACAATTGATGGAGATAATCTTACAATATTTGGAAATCCATATGCTCTTCTACTCAAATCTGTAGGAATGGATCCGGAATTAGATCCTACTCTTAATATTGAGCCAGGAACTATTCAATGTTATACAAAACGTTTTCAAGATGGAGAATATCTTTGTGGTATTAGAAATCCACATAACAGCCCAAATAACATCTGTTACTTACATAACACATATAGCGATGAAATGCAACGATATTTTGTATTCAGTAATAATATCATGGCAGTAAATTGTATTCATACAGATATTCAGGATCGTGCCAACGGCTGCGACTTTGATTCAGATTTCTTTTTTGTGACAAATAATGAAGTAATGGTTAAAAGTGCTAAGGCTGCATATGAACAGTATCCTACTATTGTTAATAAACTCAAAGAAAGTGGCCTTACATATAAGAATACAATGAAAGAATACGCTCGTATGGATAATAAATTCGCCAAATCACGTATTGGTATTGGAGAATCAAGTAATCTCGCACAGCTTGCAATGACTTATTATTGGACTAACCCAAGTCGTGAATTATATGACAACTTTGTTATTCTTTCGGTACTAGCTCAGGTTATTATTGATGGATGTAAACGTGAATATGAAGTGGATGCTATAGAAGAAATAAAGCGTATTAAAAAACTTCCTTGTATGCAGCAGTTAGAGGAAGTTGAGGACGAATTTGGTAATAAGAAACAGGTGCGTCGAGATTTTCCAGAATTCATGAGATATACGCGTAAGATTCAATATACAAAGAACGGTAAAGAGGTGGAAAGAGAATTGGTTGATCAGCAGAAAGAAAAGTTATCTGGAAGAATTTCTTCCTATTATATATGTCCGATGAATAGTTTACAGATTGTTATGGATGATATCAAGCCGATACATTCTACTAATACTATTCCTACTGAAGATCTTGTAATAAAAGTAAAAGGCAAAGCAAACGCTAGGCAAATGGAAAAAATTTTAGGATATGCAAAAGAACTTGAGCTTTTAAGTAAAGATAATATGTCTGATGATGAAATTCTTGCATATACCGAGAGATTCGATCAGATTTTAGCGGAATTAAGAAAAATAAAAATAAAAAATCCAAAGACTATGAGCAGATTGATTGAAATTGCTCTTAATACAAGTAATATGGGAAGAAAAAAGGATTATTCACGTTATACAAGAAATCTTCTTAATCTATTATATAGAATGGACAGAGAAGCATTCTTACAAAATTTCTCGAAAAACTGCAGAATGTCTGAAAAAAAATCAGCCTAAAACCCTTTAAAAGTAACAAAAATCGTAAATACAAATTCGTCCGGTATATGAGGGGAATAACTTTTCGCTTCGTTGCATCTTCAGGCACATATTTTGCGCAGGATATGTGTACATGTATGCAGACAGCTGTTTGAAGAAAAGCGAAACTCTCCGCGCTGTCTCCAATGCGTGTTTAAATATGGGATTCGAATTTTTTTGTGTAGTAGCCTGCCGTGGGCGTTAAATACACGGCTAAAAAAATCAAATATATTTGACTACAAGGAGAAAGATCATGAGTAATTATAGAATGTCCAAAGGGACAACAGAACACTTTACATCACTTGAAGAAATGAGAACTGCATGGGGAATGAAGCCCGTGACAAAGAAAACTTCTGATAAGAAGAAATTAAAAGAACAGCAGGAAAGATTTCTTAGTAAACATAAGTGTAAAGCATGTGGCACCCCAATGACATATATACATGGTAATGTTATGGCTTGTAAAAATCCTGAATGTAAAGGGATTGAAATCAAGCGCGAAGATAAAGACGGTAATGAAATGGTATCATATATCAATTCCTTCTGTACTTTAGACGATCTTGGAGCTGAAATTGCATCAAACATTTTCAGCGAATAATTGAAAATTAAATATTGATAATTCAAGGCAGTGTGCTGGTCAGTACACTGCTTTTGCTTTATATAACTATTATTTTTATGAGAAAAAGGAGAACTAACAATGAATAAAGTTGAATTAATTAAGGCTGTTGCAGAAGCAACAAATAATACACAGAAAGATATTAAAGTAATTATGGAAGCTGTGCAGGACGTAACATATGGTGCGCTGGTTGAAGGCGATGAGGTAAAACTGATGGATGGTGTTACTCTTTCTGTTGTACATAAGGATGCACGTATTGCACGTAACCCAAGAACAGGTGAATCTGTTGAGGTCGATGCAAAGAACGCAGTAAAATGCAAATTTGGTAAGGCAATTAAAGACGCTGTTAATGCGTAAATAATACTTTGAGCCTGTAGAAATACAGGCTCTATATTGGAATGTAGGATAGTTTGGCAATCCGCCTGGTTTGGGACCAGGACATCGCACGTTCAAATCGTGTCATTCCAACTGCGGGATAGAGGAGTGGATCCTTGCTAGGTTCATACCCTAGAGACGATGGTTCGAATCCATCTCCCGCTATTTGGTATATACAAATGTATATGCCAACCCTTTCTGTTTAATTAATTACATTATGGAGGCTTGGCTCCGATAGTGCGCTGTGAGGCGTATAAAGGCAGATTTACACACTGTCGCTGCGGTATAAGCAATTATATTGCAGTCAATCTAAGCAAAACTGACATGCCAGAGACTCAAAAGGTCTCGTTTCGTATAGGTAAGTGAAAAGATTAAATCCTATGCGGAAATAGTATCATGAAACAGGGAACGATAAGGTGGTCCAAGGGCGACTGCTGAGGAACACTTTCCGGCCGCAAACTGGATAGTTCATGCAAACTGTGAAGATATGATGGTGAATCAGGAGGCTATTCAATCTGAGCATTTATTAAGCAAAGGTGATAGCCATTTGTATAAGTGAATTGGTATGTGCCAAATTAGCTTGTATGGACATTTAGTAGGGATAATAACCGAACGATATGAAGGTGTGATGTATTCTTATCCTCAAAAGGGATCGGAGCGTCTGGTGTAGCACATCTTCAGTAGAGAAGACTTTTCAGATAATAATTACTTATACTTATTGAATTTTAAAAGGTTAAAAGATTTAATAGAAACTACAAAGTAGAATATTATATTATACAGCGAAAGTCTACACCTCTGCATAACGAAAGCAGCCTAATACCATAGTATATTTTATGCAATATGGTCATTGATGAGTCTCGCAAGACTCTGATATGTTTGTCCGATTCTGCACAGTGTTCTTAGCGGAACTTTGTGGCGCGGCAGCGTCAATGGAATGATGACAACAGAGTAGTTATGTGGTTAAAGAGAAGTGCCACTCTTAAACAAGGCGGTTGTTGAAGCTTACTATATGTGCGCGAAGCGGCGTATAGTGGATAAGAAAAGAAACCATAATGTTTCGAAAGAGCTTCTATATTTATGTGTAATCTCAGCATAAATAAAAAATATTGGAAAATAGTTTAACTGGCAAAACATGATCTCGCGAATCAAATGTAGGTTCAACTCCTGCTTTTCCAGCTTAAATATATGGGAAGTGCCAATACGAGGCTACTTATGATAGAAATGCGGCATTTTTTGAATAGGTCTGAAAGAACACGAGCCGCGGATAATTGTGTTTTAGTAGGTAATAAAATAAAAAGAGGGGCAGCACCTCTGCTTCCCAGATGAATATGTCCGGTTAGTCTAGCGGTATATGACACTGCCCTTTCAAGGCGGTAACATGGGTTCAAATCCCATTAGTCACCTTTATTTGCGCCTTTCGTATAATTGGTAGTACAACCGGCTCCAACCCGGTTAGTCAGAGTTCGAGTCTTTGGGGGCGTGTTAGGTAAGTTCCAGATACCTTGTAGCGAAAAAATCTGGCGGGATTTAGTCAGGACGAGACGCGGCTAAGTTTTTTAATAATTTTACCGAAAATTATATGGAAAGTTAAGGTTCCAACAGAATATATGACCTCCACTTATGGTTATATATTCGATAAGGGTAGCTGCCCATCTTAACACAAGGGAGAGTAGCCTAGCGGCGAAGGCAAGGGACTGTAAATCCCCCACAAAGAAACATCGAAGGTTCGAGTCCTTCTTCTCCCATGAGGTTGACAAATTAAATCAAAATTCCATAAAACAAGTAGATAAGTTTTACCATGGAAAGTGCTTGCACTTTGATTGGGTTTATTAAAGGTTTTTGTCTCTGATTGCAACAGATAATGAGCCTTTGAGTCTACAAATAAATAAAAGTGAGGAAACTTAATTGGTTAATATCAGTCAAAAAGAAGCAGAATACTTACGTAATCATGGAAGAGCTTTTGATGTGCGTGTACGTAATAAACACCATAAAAGTAAAGCAAAAAGCTATTTTCTTGTAGAGCATGTTCGTAGTGTCGAGATGTTAAACAGATACAGAGAATCAATCAATCAGACCGATTTTCTTACTGTAAAACCGAGAGATAAAGATTTTCGATTTTAAGCAGTAAAATAATTTGAAAGTTGGTGTTTGACATAGGCAGGAAGAAAAAAGAAGATGGCATTTACTTTATAGGTCAAAATGCTGACGATGTTACAGGTAGCTGCACTTATATAAAATATAATGGAAAAAAAATATTACTTGAATGCGGATTATTTCAAAACAATAATTATCTGGATTCATATAATATCAATTCTCAGAAATTTCCATTTAAACCTTCAGAGATCGACTATGTTTTTGTAGGACATACACATGTTGATCATATTGGTTTACTTCCAAGGTTAATAAAAGAAGGTTTTAATGGAAAAATTATCGCTTCACATGCAACTGCTCAATTAATGAAGCCATTATTATATAATTGTGCTTTTATATTGTTGAGTGAAGCAAATGCTTTATCATTTAAATATAAACGTAACTACTCTCCTATTTACACAGAAGAGGATGTAGCTACGACTTTAAATTATATATATGAATATGATAATGTACATGAATTATATGTTCTTGATGAAATAGTTTCTTTTAAATGGTTTGAAAATAGCCATTGTCTCGGAGCTAGACAGCTTCAATTAATTCTTAAAGATCAAAATGGTGTATCAAATTCTATATTATACACTTCTGACATTGGATCCCTGAATACAAAAAATCATTACGTTCCAAATACTGAAATTCCAGATACTTTTAATAAAGTAACTATTATGGAATGTACGTATGGAGAACCAGGCAGAATTAATAAAAAGACAAGAAAATTTGATTTAGAACATTTAAAAGCAGCAGTTGATACGGTTACAGAACGTGGCGGAACAGTAATCATGCCATGTTTTAGTTTCAGCCGTACACAAGAAATTCTTACCAATTTATATAATATTTTTCATGATGATATAAATTTCAAATATGACATTGTAGTTGATTCAATATTATCATGTGATATTTGTGATCTATATACTACTCTTCTATCTGAAGACGATTTGAAATTATGGAATAGTGTATGCAATTGGGAGAATGTGAAGTTTATAAAAGAAAAAGAAGATTCCTTAGCATGTGTAAAAAATCATTCACCAAAAATTATATTAAGTAGTTCTGGATTCTGTACAAACGGCAGGATCCTTTCTTATTTACATGAATATTTGAATGATGAAAAAAGCATGGTGATTTTTAGTGGATATACGGGAGCAGACAACTCTTATTTATCCTATCGTATTAAAAATTATAAGGAAAATAAATTTATAAAAATTAGTGGCGATAAGGTCGAAAATAAAGCTGACTGTATTTCTTTAGGTACATTTTCAAGTCATGCCAATAGAAATGAACTAATTGAATTTGGATCGAAGATAAATACAGAAAAATTAGTTTTAGTTCACGGATCTGTTGTCGCGAAAAACAGTATAAAGGAAGACTTAAAAGAAGCCATATCTAAAGAAAACAAATCATTTAAAGTGATTGCTTCATCAAAAGATATGGTTATTTATTTATAGGAGAACAAGGAATATGGAATTTTTAGACATTTTAGAAGACGATAGTCTCTATCAGAGCACTATTAAGGAGCATTTAAAAGAAAGAAAAATTATTGTCAACGAAACTATTGATGACAATGTTATTGAAAATATATGTTTAATGATCATGAAATGGAATAAAGAGGATAAGGCACTTCCGGCATCATGTAGGAAACCAATTTATCTCTATCTCAATTCAGACGGTGGTGATGTTATTTCCGGGTACCAGGTATTAAGCTCTATTAAGACGTCTGTTACTCCAATTATTACAGTGGGATTTGCCAAATGTGCTTCTATGGCATGTTATATTCTGGCCGCAGGACATAAACGTTACTGCTTCCCAAATACAGTAGTTCTTTATCATGATGGACAGACTGGATATGTAAGTTCATCTAATAAAGGTAAAGATATTCAGAAATTTTATGATAAATTAGAGCAACATCTGAATGATTTTATGGTAGAACATACAAATATGACTGCAGAATATCTTGAGGAAATCAAGGATCGCGAATATTATATGTTCCCAGATGAAGCAAAAGAAAAAGGAATTGTAGATAAGATTATTGGTATTGATTGTGATTTATCAGATATTCTTTAATACTGAATATTAATTTAAACTTTCACAAATATCATTTTACTATTATACGTTCAATATGTCAAGGAGAATAAGGAGAAAATAACATGGAATTAAAAAAAACTGTTAAATATGATGGTAAACTCAAAGGTCTTCATATGGTAGACGAACAACTTGTAGATATGGATGGTGAAATCATTGATATTTTAGATATCTTTGAAAAGGCATATGGTGATAAACCTTTTGACATGTCTACTACTACTAAGACTGAGGAAATCATCAATCTTGATGAATTAGATTAAGGTATTTTATATGGATAATAACGAATTTCTAAAAGAACAGCTTGATCTTATTAAGAAAAAACAAATAGATACATCTATTGAGTGGCAAGATGTTGCAGATTTTCGTTCTAGTCATGGTAAAGAGCCAGAGCACCGCGATACAATTCGTAAAGGGTCTAAATTGCTTTTAGAATATATAGATGCAGGATGGGATTTATTCCCATCCTCTTCTATTCAATTAGGACGATTTTCTGATGAGATAGCTTTAAAAAAAGAACGTATTAAATTACAGACTGAAAAGCAAGAATTTAATAAATGGATTCGTGAGTATTCTAGGGATGAACTAATTGCCGAACATATTGTAAATGCTGTTAATCAATTACAGCCATTAAATGTACCAGGGTACATTCCTCCAGTACATATGAATAAAGAATATCTTCTTACAATTTCGGATGCTCATTTTGGAGTTGAGTTTGAGATTAAAGATTTATATGGAAATATTTTAAATGCATATAGTCCGGAAATATTCAAGAATCGTATGTGGGATTTATACAATAAAGTTATTGAGCAAATTCAAAAAGATCATATTCAAGTTTTAAATATTTTTGAACTAGGCGATGCCTTAGATGGAATTCTTCGTGCAAATTCTCAGCTTATGCAGTTGAGATATGGAATAATTGACTCTGCCATATTATATGCTGATTTTTTATCTACATGGCTTAATGAATTAAGTAATCATGTTCGAATTAAATTTCAAATGGTAAAACGTTCAAATCACAATCAGCTGAGATTAGTAGGACAGCCTAAAAATGCTTTTCCAGATGAAGATATGAGTAAATCCATATTGGTTTTTATAAAAGAACGTTTGAAGGATAATCGTAATGTTGAAATTATAGAAAATCCAACCGGTCTTGTATATGCACAACTTGCAACATATACAATTCTTGGAGGACATTTTGAGACAAAAAATCTAGGTGATTCTTTGAAAGATTTTTCAAAAACATATCAAGTGCCTTTGGATTATATTATTTCAGGTCATTGGCATAGTTTGGCTACTGGAGATGTTGGGATTAATTCAGAATATATTTCTGTACGTTCGATTATTGGTGTAAATCCGTATAGCTATTCAATTAATAAGGTGTCAAATGCAGGAGCCTCTATGTTTGTATTTGAACAAGGAAATGGTCTTGTAGATGAACATCATTATAAATTGTAAAGGAAAATATTTATGGAAACAAATAATGAAGAACAGTTTGTCGAGTTCGACGAAATATTAAATTTTATACATGAGAATACTGGATTTGATAAAGAAGTTATTGAAAAAGTGCTTGATGCAGAAACGAGATTTTTAATTAAATCTGGTATTGCTACTGAACTTAAAGAATAGTATGAGTGGCGTTGCTGCTTATATTATACATTTCAGGAGAGCGTTCTTGCTCTCCTATTTTCTGGGCGTATGGCGCAACTGGCAGACGCGCCTGACTTAGGATCAGGTTTTTGTAGGTTCGAATCCTACTACGCCCATTTTTTTATTATGAGTACAAGGAGGAGTTGTTTATGGCAACAACTAAGAAAATTGAGCCGGTAAAAATGACTCCGACTCAGATGAAGAAAAAAATAGAGGCGCTCGAAGAAGAAATTCGAGTATATAAAGAAGATACCGCATGGTGTTATATGTGCGGAAAACCTAAAAAGAAAAATAGAGAAAATTTTTATAAAAATACGGATCCTTTAGTAAAGTCTGGATATGCAGCTATTTGTTCTGAATGCGCTAGAAAGATTGCATTAAGAACAGATGAAAATGGAGAAGAACATAAACCGACAAAAGAATCAATTATTCTTGCTCTGCAGTATCTGAATAAACCGTTTTTAGAAAATGTCTATAATAGTAGTGTTCAAGCAGCTGAAAGAAATGCTGGTATTCCAGGAGCAAAACAAAATGCATGGAGTACATATATAAGAACCATTGCAATGCAGCAATATTCTGGAAAACAATTCAAGGATTCTGATTTTTTTAAACAAAAAATTATATATGAAGATGAAAAGACTCCTGCAGATGTTATAAAAGGCAAGGAGTCCCAGGATAATTATGAAGGTTTTGAAAAGAATAAAGCTGATGTAATTAGGTTGATTGGATATGATCCATTTGAACAAGAAGCATTGTCTGATCAACCATTTCTATACTCTCAATTAATTGGGTTGCTTGATTCTAGTGAAGACGCAAATGACGATATGATGCGTACTGCTTCTGCTATTTCTATTGTAAGAGCATTTTTACAGCAATCAAAAATTGATAATGCTATTGCTACTTATATGTCTGACGTTCAAAAACTTAGAACAAATTCCGCTACAATAAAAACACTACAGGCGAGTAAAAAAGATCTTACTGCCATTATTAAGGATCTCGCTGCTGAAAGTTGTATTTCTTTAAAGAATAATAAAAATGCTAAAAAAGGTGAAAATACTTGGACTGGTAAAATACGTAAAATCAAAGAAATGAATTTGCGTGAAGGTGAAGTAAACGGATTCGATATCGGAACTTGTCGTGGCATGCGTCAGGTTATGGATATGAGTAATGCTTCTATATTGAAGCAGCTCCGACTAGATGAATCAGAATATTCTGATATGCTAGCAGAACAAAGAGAAATGATAACAAAGCTTCGTGATGATTTGGACAATTACAAAGAAATTTCTCGTATTTTATTACGTGAAAATATTGATCTTAAAGATTATATGGAAGAACATGATTTAATAAAGCCGGATAATTTAGTCGATTTAAATGAACTATTCTCCTGCTTCTCCTCAGATGAAGAGGAAGAAACGGAGGTGACTGGTGATGATGAATCCGGATCTGATTCAAGAGCTTCCGAAGCTTAATTATTGTGAACAGGGAAATAAGATTTTTGTAAAGCCTGGAGTTTACCCATTATCTTCACGCAAACTTGAAGGTTTTATGAAAATTGCAAATCTTCAGAAATATTATCAATGCAATCCTGTAAGATTTATAAATGATTTTTTTAATATAGAATTACTTGATGCACAGGCATGGGTAATTCAGAGAGCCTGGAATTGTCCGAATGTTTTGTTAGTGTGCACCCGTGGATTTGGTAAATCTACATTGATAGATATTATGATCATGGCAAAAGATATGCTATTTAATAACTATTGGACATATATTGCTTCCGGTTCTGGATCGCAGGCTGAACAAACGTTTACGACGCTCGAAAGGCTTGCGAATGATAATATAGATACTATGCTTGGTTCTACAGGTTATATTTTTAAGGCAGAAATTGAAATTAAAAATGCTGCTGGAGATGGCTTCAGTCACTCTTCTAATGGATTCTCATATTCCCTTTATAATGGCTCATTTACTCAAACACTTAACAGTAATGTAGATAAAAAAAGAGGTATGCGTGGTAGTGTTGTATTTGATGAATGTGGATTCCTTGATGAAGAAATGATGTCGGTATATGCAGCTTTTGCAATTGTAAATAAAAGCTTTAAGTCTGGTAAGGATCGTGATGGCAAATCAATCGATCGTAACCGTCTAAGATGTATTCCATCAAATATTCCGAACCAATTATTTTATATTTCTTCTGCTTCTTCTACAGATACAAAATTCTATAAGTTATATAGAGATTTTAGCAAAAGACAACTCATGGGAGATCCTGATTATTTTGTAGCTCATATTGATTGTGAAGTTGCATTTAAACCAACTATTCGTGGAGAAACAATGGAGCCTTTGTTAACACCCGGTACAGTAGCTGCAGAAATGCGTTCTAATCCAGAAAAAGCGCGTAGAGAGTATTATTGTGAATTTACTTCTGATGCAGGTGCTAATGCGATTATTCGTAGAGGTGTTATTGCGCGTAATGAAGTGATTCGTAAACCAGTGTTATATAACGATACTGGTAAAAGAAAAATTGTTATCGCATATGACCCGGCTCGAAGTCGAGATAATTCGGTAATTTTGGTTTGTGAAATTTACTCTGAAAAAAATCAAGATGGGGATCTTGAATATAAAATGAGACTTTTAAATTGTATAAATCTTATTGATATAAGCAATAAAAAGAAAAAGAAACCTATGCAAACACCAGCCCAGATTGAATATTTGAAACAAGTTATTCTCGATTATAACCAGGGTGGGGATGAAAACTACAGCAATATTCTCGGAGTTTATATTGATGCCGGTTCTGGTGGTGGTGGTGTTAATATTGCTGACTATTTAATGCCTGATTGGAAAGATAAATCCGGTAAAACTCATAGAGGACTGATTGACAAAGAATATTCAGAAGAATATGTTAAAAAATTCCCAAATGCAGTCAATAAGCTTCATTTAATGGAACCAACTAAATACAAATCAGAAATGTATGAAGCCATGATTGAGATGATGAATCAGGATAAAATTGAGTTCACGGCTACATACGATAACAAAGGATATCTTACAATATTTGATATTGATAAGGATAAATACGAAAAAACTAAAAAAGATCTAATTGCCAAATATAAAAAACAGAAAATGACAGATGAAGAAATTGATTACAATGTTCAAAAAGAATTAGATAAACTTCAAAATGTTAAGAGCCATATTGAAAAATTAAATTGGCAAGAAGAAGCTTCTCTCTCAAGTATCGATGCATTAAAAGAGGAACTTGTAAATATGATCCGTATTCCACGACAATCAGGAAAAGATTCATTTGAATTGTGTCCTGAAAAAGCTAACCGTCTTCATGACGATAGAGCTTACGTTACATGTATGTGTTCTTATGCTCTTCAAACTGAACGCCGGAAAAATATTACTGCAAAACGTAAACCTAAAGTTGACAAATCGTTAGTTCAAAAACTTACAATTAGAAAAGGCGTTGTACATTCTATGTTCGAAACTTAATATAATTATATGATATTTCAAAGGAGGTGCTGTTACTTGGCTAGACAACAAGGAAATATTTCTGCAAAAAAAGTTTCTACTGCAAAAAAAATTGATCCAGCACCTTCTCAGCTGAATAATACGGCTGAAATGCGTGATTGGTATCAGAAAAATAAAAAAAATATTGAAAATTATGCTGCTGCTATGGAAGGAGCAAAATCTCTTCGTGATATCACTAAGACAAGCACTAAAGCGGTGACAGCTTATAGTAAGGACAGTCTTCGTACTTACCTGCAAAATATTGGAAGTAATGAAAAGAATTTAAGAAATTTATCAAGATATCTTTATTATCGATGTCACGCTTATTATAGATTAATTGCATATAATGCAAACATGTTTTGTTTAGATGCAAGATCTGTTATTCCGGAATATGATATGGTTGCAGGCGTAGATACGAATGCCATGCTTAGTTCTTATCAGGACACATTAAATGTGTTGGATAAGTTAAATCTTCAGTATGAGTTCTTAAAAGCTTATACTATTTGTTTTAGAGAAGATGTTTTTTATGGATGCGCTTATTATGATGAAATAGGAATGTTTATTCTTCCGCTTGATCCAGATTATTGTAAAATTTCTGGTATATACAATACCGGTGATTTCGCGTTTGTAATGGATATGAGTTATTTCAGATCCAGACAGACTATGTTGGAATTATGGGGTGAACCCTTCCAGTCAATGTATCGTGCCTATGAAAGTGATACTACAAATGGAAAGTGGCAGCCTATGCCAGATGAATATGCTATTTGCTTAAAAGCCAGAGCTGAAGATTGGGAAACTGTAGTTCCACCATTCTCTGGTTTATTATCTGGAATTATCAATCTTATTGATTTAGACGATCTACAGGCTATTGCTGACGCTCAGGATATTTATAAAATGATCTGGTTAGAACTTGAAACGATAACTGGTAGTGAGGATCCAGACGATTGGAAAGTTAATCCGGATATTGTTATTGAGTATTTTAACAGGATGATTAATGAATGTCTCCCTGACTATACTTCTGCTGCTATTGTGCCAGGAAAATTAGATCAGATTTCGTTTAATAATGATAAAGCAACAGATACGAACAAAATAGCAAAAGCTACAGAAACTCTTTTCAATTCTTCTGGTGGCGCTCAAATTCTTAATAGTGCTACCATCTCAGGTACGACAGCCTTTGGAGCAGCAATTCGTGCCGATACAGAATTAGCTATTTCTATGCTTCTACCACAGACTCAGGGATGGGTTAACCGCTTCCTTACATATTGGGTCTCTAACCCAGCCAAGGTAAAATTCTTTGAAGTTTCTGCTTATACAAAAGATGAATTCAAAAAAGAACTTTTGGAGGGAGCAACTAATGGCTTACCTACAAAATTAGCCTATAATACATTAAATCAATTCTCTGAGAAAGAAACTATGGCTTTAAATTATTTAGAAGAACAAGTGCTTGGTTTATCCACTTTGTTTGTTCCTCTTCAGACATCCTATACACAAAGTAATAGTTCGAATAATGGCGGTGCCCCTCAAAAAAGTTCAACCGAAATCACCGATGATGGGGAAGCTTCAAGAGATAAGACTGATAAAGCAAATGGATAAATTCATACCGGTATTTAAAATGTTAATACCGCTAACCGATAATAATTATCTGTTGAAATATTATGGAGAGCTTCATGCTCTCCTATTTTAATGGAGTGATTATTATGCATAAAGATGGAAAATATATTGGATATATTCTGTCTCTTATACACATCTCCGAGCCCACGAGACATGCGCAGATCT
>OWJI01000887.1_pt1 | contig 20171 bp, 19 predicted proteins | sample 1732541 | NCBI WGS metagenome assembly OWJI01 (sample SAMN05065727, study PRJEB22554) | human gut metagenome | biome: ENVO:2100002; feature: ENVO:00000062; material: ENVO:00002003 | host: Homo sapiens | place: USA
TCCTTATATATCGTTATACTAATAATAACGATACAAAAGGAGGAAATCTGACAAAAAATTTTATTTTTTTTATTTCTGGTACAAACTATTTGCCATTTTTACAATTTCATTCTTGTAATTGCCTTTTTTCGTGATAGAAATCATGTGATTATATTTCTTATCATCCCATATTATCCATTTTTCTTTTCCTTTTATATAATAATATGCTTCATACCCCATAACACGCGTTTTAATCTTTTTCTCAAATTCAGAATCCGTATAAATATAGTCACCTTCCATATGTTTACAACGAATATACTGAATAAGATTGTTTTTCCCTTCCTTCCACTCACTATAATTAAAGTTGCCAGATGTTGAAGAATCATCTAACGAATACCAAAATCCCTTCGGCACAAATGTAGGTTTCTCATGAATGACGTCCGGCAGGCTCTCCTTCGTTTTTTCATCCTGATTCTGCCCAACATACTCTCTTACTTCCAATTTGTCCTTTGAATCATACGAAAGCAGATATTTCCACGCATTAAAACCAAACACTTTGGCACTAACCTGATTCGCTGCCGCCAATGAAAGAATCATCACTAGCACTGCTGCCACCTTACGAACGGCATAAGCCAAATGCAGATGGCTGCCAAAATATTTTTCACTCCAATTCATCTTCTTCCATCTTTTCCGGAACTTTTTTGAAAATTCATGGTTATAATCTTCTTCCTGCGATGGCTGGAACGAATTCATCTCCTGGTACACACAAAGCGTCAAAAATCTCTTTATCTCCTCATCATTCATGCTCAAACCACTCCTTTCGGACAATGGCGATGCCTCGCGAAATTCTTTTAGACACCGCATTTTCCTTGATTTCAAGAAGCTTAGCAATCTCCTTTACACTCAGCTCATTTACATAGCGAAGAATCAATACTTCACTGTACAGTTTTGGGATACGTCGAAATACTTCTACCATTTCCGTTTTCCCATAACCATTCTCATGTGTGCAAAAATATGGGCTTGCCTCAAATTCATCCACCGGAACAATTTCTTTTTTCCTTTGGTTTTTCCGATATAGGTCGATTGCCGTCCTCTCAACTATTATAACGAGGAAACTTCTGGTTTTCTGACAATCAATTTTTTTTATTTTATCTAAATTTTTAATTATTTTCTCCCATGCAGTCAAACAAGCGTCTTCCGCATCTTGTGTGTGATGCAAAATTTTATTAGCTGTCACATACATTTCCCGGTTGTATTTTTCATATAATAACTCCAGTTTTCTCTTATCCTGCGGTGAGTCCACCGAGGCCAGCAGTATACATAACATATCTCTCCCCATTCTCTTGAAAAAAGGCAACAAACCGGCGTATCCGCTGATTTATTGCCTTTCTATCATCTCACATATAGCACACTTTCTTATTTACAAAATGCTTTTACTTTTTCATAAATGCTGTCTGCATCCAAACCATATTTCTTAACAAGCTCTACTGCCGGACCAGATTCACCAAATACATCATTAACACCGATTTTGCAAACCTTTGTCGGACATTTTTCAGCTAATGCATCGCATACAGCACTTCCCAGACCACCGATAACAGAATGTTCTTCTACCGTTACCACCTTGCCGGTTTCTTTAGCTGCTGCTACGATTAACTCCTCATCCAAAGGTTTAATTGTATGAATGTTAATCACTTTGGCATCAATGCCGTCTACTGCCAGTTTCTCTGCTGCTTCCAGACAATTGGATACCGGAAGTCCGGTTGCAACAATCGTTACATCCTTACCTTCACGAAGTACAACACCTTTGCCAAGTTCAAATTTATAATCCGGTTTATCGTTAATTACCGGCACAGCCAGACGTCCAAAACGAAGATAACATGGACCGTCATGCTCATAGGCAGCACGAACGGCTGCTTTTGCTTCTACATCATCCGATGGAACAATTACTGTCATACCAGGAATCGTACGCATCAGTGCAATATCTTCATTACACTGGTGTGTCGCACCATCTTCACCTACAGAAATACCGGCATGTGTTGCGCCGATTTTCACATTCAGATGCGGATAACCAATGGAGTTACGAACCTGCTCAAATGCACGTCCTGCAGCAAACATCGCAAAAGAACTTGCAAATGGAACTTTACCTGTCGTTGCCAGTCCTGCCGCAATTCCCATCATGTTACACTCAGCGATACCACAATCAATATGACGTTCCGGGAAAGCCTTTTTGAAAATACCGGTCTTTGTGGCAGCCGCAAGGTCTGCATCCAGTACAACGAGGTTATCAAATTCTGCGCCAAGTTCTGCTAATGCATTACCATAACTCTCACGAGTAGCAATCTTTTTTACTTCTGACATAAAGACTCACCTGCTTTCTCTAATTCTTCCATAGCCTGTGCATACTGCTCATCATTTGGTGCAGTACCATGCCAGCTACACTGATTTTCCATGAAGGAAACGCCTTTTCCTTTAACGGTTTTTGCAATAATAGCCGTAGGCTGTCCTTTGGTCTGTTTTGCTTCATCAAAAGCTGCCTTTAAGGCATCGAAGTCATGACCATCCACTTCGATTACATGGAAACCAAATGCTTTGAATTTCTCATCAATCGGATATGGTGAACATACATCATCAACTGCACCGTCAATCTGTAAGCCGTTATTATCCACGATGGCAACAAAATTATCCAGTTTTCTGTGGCTGGCAAACATCGCTGCTTCCCAAACCTGTCCTTCCTGAATTTCACCGTCACCAAGAAGTGTGTAAACACGATAATCGTCATTACTTAATTTAGCGGACAACGCCATTCCGACTGCTGCCGAAATTCCCTGTCCCAAAGAACCGCTCGACATATCCACACCAGGAATATGCTTTTTATCCGGATGTCCCTGCAAATAGGAACCAACGTGACGAAGTGTCGTCAAATCCTCAACCGGGAAGAATCCACGATTTGCCAGTGCTGCATAGTAACCGGGAGCCGTATGTCCTTTACTAAGCACGAAACGGTCGCGGTCTGCTTTGTCCGGATTTTTAGGGTCAATATTCAATTCTTCAAAGAAAAGATAAGTAAAAATGTCTGCTGCTGACAAGGAGCCGCCCGGGTGGCCTGATTTTGCACTATGAACCCCAGTTACAATCCCCTTACGAACTTCAACAGCCATTTTCTGAAGTTCTAACTTATTCATAATCAATCTCCTTTTTATTACTCACCAAATTATTCACCAAAAACAGCAATATAATCTTTCTGGAATTTCTCAATACCGATATCTGTCAACGGATGTTTTGTCATCTGCTCAATAACACCATATGGTACCGTAGCAATATCAGCACCTGCCAATGCACAATCCGTAACATGAATTGGATTTCTTACGCTTGCTGCGATGATTTCTGTCTCGATTCCATGTACGGAAAAGATTTCAGCGATGTCGCGAATCAAATCAATACCAGGCTGGGAAATATCATCCAGACGTCCTAAGAATGGAGATACATAAGCAGCTCCTGCTCTTGCTGCCAAAAGTGCCTGATTGGCACTGAATATCAATGTAACATTACATTTAATTCCCTCAGAAGCAAGTACCTTTGTTGCTTTCAATCCTTCTACTGTCATTGGAATTTTAACTACCATGTTCTCGTGAAGTTTTGCAATTTCTCTACCTTCTGCAATCATACCCTCTGCATCTACAGTTGTTGCTTTTACCTCACCACTGATTGGACCATCAACGATGGATGCGATTTCTTTCAATACATCTTCCTGACTTCTTCCGCCCTCTTTGGCAATCAGGGATGGATTTGTAGTAACACCACAAATAACCCCCATCTCATTTGCTTTTTTGATGTCCTCAATTTTCGCTGTGTCAACAAAAAATTTCATTGCGTATACCCTCCTAAAAGTAATTTTATATCATATGCCCATTATACATCTTTTGCGCATATAATCTCAACCATTTTTTATTCCTATGGACAACTTTTTTAGATTCCATAGAAATACATACCGGAAAGCGTCAGTTTCTGCACCGAATCCAGTCCGCTTCCATAGTTATACCGGCGAATCGCTTTACCGTCGGACCCCATTTCCAAATAGGTTCCTGCCGTGCCGCAAACAATCACATAATTATTTCCGCACTTTTGTAACAAGCTTCCGCTTTTTGCCTCAACTGCCGTGGCCGACGCTTTTTTCTGCACCGTCTTCTTTGCCACATCCGCCTGCCACTCAACGGCAAGATACTGATTTCCTTCCTGCACTAACATCGCAGGTATTGTTTCGTTTTCCTGCGATAAAAGCATAGATTCTTTTGTATTCCAGCCAGTAAATTTCTTATTATCATTTATCTTTTTCTTTGCTGTTACCTTTTTCCATGCCGCCTTTTTCCCGACAACAAAAGAAATCTTAGGTTTTGCCGCCGTAATGGCATCCAAATAAATTACCCCGGAAGGATTCTTTGCCACCACGCCAATCGAACCACTTTGCGGCACAGTCAATGAACCGGTCTGAATATCTTTCTTAAACCGGTACACAACCCGTGTGTTCCCTGTCTGGAAAGATGTTGCCAGTAAATACTCATTTTTTTTCTTCTTTCCAAGCCAGTATACTTCATCATATCCGTCGTAAGAAAAATCACGGATTTTCCCATAGCCTTTCATCTGAACGACGCCCGTCACCCTGCCAAGAGCAGATACTTTCGCCACCTTATCTTCTGAAATCTGATAAAGAATGCAATCATCCGAAGCCGTTATGCGGTGACCATGAAATGACTCTGTCGGAATCAAATCACGCAGAATTCCTTTATTATCATAAGCTGCAATCCACGGTGTCCCGGATGGAAAAACATAATACATACCGTTTGCTAACGTAGATTTGGAATAGCCATCACTTACCGTAATCTTTTGTGGTATGCCGGACGGACTGCCCGCTGTTGTGTACTGATAGTTTTTTGTCTCTCTCGTATTTCCGGTTGAATCAACTAATTCCATCACAATAAAATTCGTTTTCCCCGGAAGCAGACCTTCCACCAGAAATTCATGTTCTTTGGCTAAATTGTTTTCCTGTCCGTTATTGACATAACGGATATGGTCTGAAATCGTTTCATCATCAACCGTGATGGTATACCGTACCATACAGCGGAATGAAGTGTGAAAATAAAAATAAAAACTATTTTCCATCGTACCAAATGGATTTTTCGCTATAATCGGATTATCAAAATCCGCATCGGTACGCTTAATCAACCGGTCTAAACGTGCTCTTGCTTCATTGGAATTCGAAACCCGATACACGGAATTTGACTCAAAATTAAGAACATTTTTATCTTCGCCGTCCGTTGCTAAAACCGTAGCTTTATCCGGCATGTCATACTGATAAGCGCGATCCGTCTGATTATCACTTTGCTCTTTTGCCATACGGTTTTTAAATTCGTTCGACGGACCGCCTTCGCGTCCTTTGAGCAAAAAATACGCTCCGGCCGTCAATCCGGACAAGATAAGCAACGTCACAATAATTAATTTTCCTGCCTTTTTCATCCGTATATCTCCTTATCCAGCAATTTTTCAAACTCTTCCATCGGCATCGGTTTTGCATACAAATATCCCTGCGCCATGTCACAGCGGATGCCTCGAAGATAATCTGCCTGATTTTCTGTTTCAACCCCTTCACAGACAACGGTTTTATCCAGTTCCTGTGTCAGTTCCACCGTTTTTCTAATAATAATTTTACTCGTCTCGGAACTCTCTGTCTCATCCAAAAATGATTTGTCAATTTTAATAATGTCAACCGGCAGTTCTTTCAACAAATTAAGGGACGAATACCCCGTTCCAAAATCATCAATTGACCAGCGGACGCCAAGATTCCGAAGTTCTCCCATCATCTTCGCCAAATCGGTCAAATCGTCTCTAAAAATCCGTTCGGTCAACTCTAACTCAATATAACGAGGCGGCGTATCGTATTTTTTCAAAATGTCCGCCACTCGCTTCACATAATCTTTTTCATGCAATAAGACACGAGACTGGTTAATCGAAATCGGCACACAATGTCTTTTTTCCTGAAGCCGTCTCTGAATCATGCGACACACTTCGCTAAGGATAAAAAAGTCCAATTCAACAATAAAACCATTTTTTTCAAAAATCGGAATAAAATCATCCGGGTAAATCATTGAACCGTCTTCCCGAATCCAGCGAACTAACGCCTCGGCACCTACAATTTGCCCATTTTCCAAGTTGTATTTTGGCTGTATAAATGCCTTAAACTCATGTTGAGCCATCGCATTTTTCATGCTCTGCTCAATTTTTCCTGCACGAATCAATTGCGTGTACACTCTCTCGTCATACACAGCAATATGGGTAGTCGTGTTTGTCCGCAGACTTTTTCTGGCAAGATTGGCATACTCAACCATCTTCTGAATCGGCGGATGTTCCTTGTCAATGCGGTAAACACCGATACCAAGCCGAGGATAGGCATCGGAATATTCGTTTCCGATTTCCACTGCAAAACAGTTGCATAACTCATTGAGCATATTGCGGAATGTAGAAAAATCCTGATAACGGGCAAGTGCTACAAAATGGTCTGCCACACTGCGGCAGCAAAGCAAAATACATTTGCCCGATGCCATAATCATCTTCGCTGTATCCGCCAAAAGTTTATCTGCCTTCTGCATACCATACAAATTGTTTACCCGTTCAAAATTACAGATATCCGTACAAATAAGCGCATATTTTTTTTCTTTTGAAATATCTTCTAACTGTCTGGCAGCCCGCTCTTTAAATGCTCCTAATTGAAACACACCTGTTACCGGATCCTGTATATTTTCTCCGCCTTCTTCTGAAAATTGTTTCTGCCTCTCTTTTAGTACCTGTGTGTCATCCCACAAAGCAGATTTTCCAATCGTGGATGTATGTATTGATACAATGGAAAACTTTCCATCCTCTTTACAAATCATCATAGAAAAACGCAAATTCGTATAATAAACATTATCCTGCACCGGCAGACGCAGTTCCAATTCTCCGGTCACCTGATAACAATTTCCGGAAACCTGACTGACATCTGCCGATATCACTTTCATAACACATTGCTTTGGTACTTTTTTTATTTCTCTCTCCAGAAGGTTTTCAAACTCCTGACGGTTGTGTGCCACAAAATCAGATTGCGAGCCAAGCCACGTTACATCCTCACCAACATACGCCAGCATGTCTGACATATTATGTCTGACATAATAAGAATAAAAATGACATAAAGCAATCTGCTTTACCTTTTCTGCATTGAGCCGTTTAATCTCTTGTTCACGACTTTCCTGTGTGGTCACAACCTCACCTCCTCTTCTTCTTTTTCTAATTACGGACGGTCCCACTTATCACAAAGTGCCTGAATCTGGTCTGTGAACTTCGCCGTATCCTTATTGCTCAATCCCTCATTCTTACGAATTACCGAAATCAGACGCTGTCCTGCCGTCAATAGACGCTGGAACATATCGCCGGAACGTTTCTTCGCTGCCGCTTTCTTCTTCACAGCAACCGGAAGTGCTTCTTTTACAAACTCGCCCTGTATCAAGTCGAAAACTGTACCACTGTACGGTGCCACAGCGTTATAACCGGAATCGGTAAGTGTTCTCGCAAATTCATCGCATACCTTATCCTCTCCATGAACGACAAATACACGTTTTGGCGGTTTCTCCGTAAAACTGTTAATCCATTTTAATAATCCATTTTTATCTGCATGCCCGCTGATGCCGGCAATTTTCGTAATCTCTGCTTTGACCTCAATCACTTCACCAAACAGTTTTACTTCTTTTGCCCCCTCAAGCAGTGCACGTCCTAATGTACCTCTGGTCTGATAACCAACAAACACAATCGTACTCTCCGGACGCCATAAGTTATGTTTCAAATGATGGCGGATTCGACCTGCCTCACACATACCGGATGCCGACAAAATAACTTTTGGCTGTTGGTCAAAATTAATTGCCTTACTATCATCGCTTGTTATAGACAATTTCAACCCCGGAAATCCAATTGGGTTAATTCCCTTTTCTACAAGTGCTTTTGCTTCTTCATCAAAACACTGCTGAACATTTTTACCGAAAATATTCGTTGCTTCCACAGCGAGCGGACTATCCACATACACTTCAAAATCCGGATGCGTCTTCACTAACTGCTGCTCCTTAATCTGACGTAAGAAATATAATATCTCCTGTGTTCTGCCGACTGCAAAGGACGGCACTACCACATTACCACCACGGCGGAAAGTGCTTTCAATAATTGCTGCCAGCTCTCCAACATAATCCGGTGCTTCTTCCCCATGCAGTCTGTCACCGTATGTAGATTCCATAACAACATAATCTGCCGCTTTTGTATAAATCGGGTCTCTGAGAATCGGTTTGTGTGTATTTCCAAGGTCACCGGAAAAGACAACCGTTCGTTCCTCTTCACCCTCTTTTGCAAATACTTCAATGGAAGAGGAACCAAGTAAATGTCCCACATCAGTAAATCGAATGGTAACCTCATCGCAAATCGTAACTTTTTTATCATACTCACACGGAACCAGCAGTCGAATCGCACCTAAGGCATCTTCCATCGTATACAAAGGTTCATAAATTTCACCGCCGGAACGTCTTGCTTTCCGGTTCCGCCACTCTGCCTCAAACTGCTGGATATGTGCACTGTCACGAAGCATAATCTGGCTCAAATCCACTGTCGCTTTTGTTGCGTATACCTGACCGCGGAATCCTCTGGCAAACAGCATCGGAAGAAGCCCCGTGTGGTCTATGTGTGCGTGCGTCAGCAAAATAAAATCAATTTCTGATGGATTTACCGGAATCTCCTGATTTTCAAACAAATCCTGCCCCTGCTCCATACCAATGTCCACGCAGAATTTTTTATCTCCAACTTCCATGTAATGACAGCTTCCCGTAACTTCATGGTCAGCCCCAATAAATACTAATTTCATAATATCACCCCGTCCTTTCCGACCATTTTAATAATGTATTTATTATAAATCATTTTGCCCTTTCCGTCAACAATCCATGAACGAATCGTTAATGCTTTACGAACCCTTATTTATGCGTTAAAATACTGCTTATGGAGGTAGAAAAATGAACGAATTACAGAAACAATTGTTTACCCTGCAGGACCCTTCTTACTTAGAGTTTCACAGCAAACTAATTCCAACGATTGAAAAAAACAGAATCATCGGTATCCGCACCCCTGCACTGCGCTCGTTTGCCAAAGATTTTAAGGGTACTAAAGAGGCGAAAGCCTTTCTAAAGGAACTGCCCCACCATTATTATGAAGAAAACAATCTTCATATGATGTTAATTTCAGCGGAAAAAGATTATGAAACCTGTGTGCGGGAAATCAACCGTTTTCTTCCCTATATCAACAACTGGGCAACGTGTGATTTACCGGCACCCGGCGTATTCAAAAAACATAAATCGGAACTGTATGGGGAAGTTCTAAAATGGATTTCTTCCAATGACACATACACCATTCGATACGGCATCGGAATTTTGCTGCGGCTATATCTGGACGCCGATTTCTCAGAGAAGCATTTGGCACTTGTTACGAAAATCCGCTCGGAAGAATATTACGTCAATATGATGATTGCGTGGTATTTTGCCACTGCACTTGCTAAGCAGTGGGATGCTGCCATTCCTTATTTGGAAAAGAAAAAGCTTTCTGACTGGATTCACAAAAAAACGATTCAGAAGGCTGTAGAAAGCTACCGCATTACAAAGGAGCAGAAAGAATATTTACGAACCCTGAAAAAAATGGTATACTAGTTACATCTTTAATTGTGATAAAAAAATACCGGATGGAGGTTACGATTCATGAAAGAAAAAAGAATTGTTGTTGCTCTCGGACGAAATGCCTTTGGTGAGACATTTCCGGAGCAGAAAAAAAACGTAAAAAAGGCAGCTCAGGCAATTGCCGATTTAGTAGAGCAGAAATATCAGATTGTAATTACCCACAGTAACGGGCCTCAGGTCGGCATGATTCAGACCGCTATGACTGAATTTGCCCGTTTGGATAACGATAAAAATTATACCGTTGCGCCAATGTCTCTCTGCGGTGCTATGAGCGAGGGTTATATCGGATACGATTTGCAGAACGCCATTCGTACCGAATTGTTAGACCGCGGTATTTTCAAACCGGTTTCTACGATTATTACACAGGTTCGTGTGGATCCGTTTGACAAAGCATTTAACCACCCGACCAAAGTAATTGGACGTGTTATGACGCGTGAGGAAGCTGATGCCGAAGAAGAAAAGGGAAATCATGTCGTACCGGAAGGAGACGGTTTCCGCCGTATCATCGCTTCTCCAAAACCGGTTGATATTTATGAAATTGATGCAATCGAAGCACTTTTAGATGCCGGACAGATTGTTATTGCAGCCGGCGGCGGTGGAATCCCGGTTATGGAGCAGGGAACCACATTAAAAGGCGCCAGCGCCGTCATTGAAAAAGACTATACTGCCGCAAAACTTGCTGATATGGTAGATGCTTCCCATCTTATGATTCTGACTTCCAAAGAACAGATGGAAACCGCTGACGGCCAGGCAATTGGTAAAATCAGCGTAAGCGATGCTATTTCCTTAATTGATGAAAATCACTTTGATGCCATCACTACCCTGCCAAAAGTTGATGCCAGCGTATCTTTCGTTTCCTCCGGTGAGGGACGAACCGCTATTATTACAAAGCTTGAGAACGCTTATCAGGGGATTAAGGAGAGAATCGGGACGATTATTAAGTAGTTTGAATGAAACAACATTAAGTTTTTTAGTTGCCATAAAACAACAGAAACATTTGCGTTTCGTGGGCACTTTCGTTTGTTGAGCTGCGTAGCAGCAGGGGTACTGAAACTACCAGTACCTCCTGCTGACGCACTCAAAACCCACGTGAAGATAACCGGATTCTGTTAAATTACTGGAACGCTAATGATATGAATTTTAGAAATAACTTACAAACTTTTGTCTGTAAATTTGTTAAAGTAAATGAGAGGAACTTGTCAAAACAAATTGACAAGTTCCTCTCACTATAATTTATTATCTGTAAATAATATTTCCAGAATTAGAATTTACCAGCTTCTGCTGCTTCCTGGATGGAAACGGCTACGGCTACTGTCATACCAACCATTGGGTTGTTGCCTGCACCGATAAGTCCCATCATTTCTACGTGAGCAGGTACAGAAGAAGAACCGGCGAACTGTGCGTCACTGTGCATACGTCCCAATGTATCCGTCATACCATAAGAAGCAGGACCGGCTGCCATGTTATCCGGGTGAAGTGTACGTCCTGTACCACCACCGGATGCTACGGAGAAGTACTTCTTGCCCTGTTCAAGACACTCTTTCTTGTATGTTCCTGCAACCGGATGCTGGAAACGGGTAGGGTTTGTAGAGTTACCTGTAATGGATACGTCTACGCCCTCTTTGTGCATGATAGCAACACCTTCCTGAACGTCGTTTGCTCCATAGCAGTTAACTTTAGCACGAAGACCTTCCGAATAAGATTTACGGAATACTTCTTTTACTTCGTTCTTATATGGGTCATACTCTGTCTCAACGAATGTAAATCCGTTAATACGGGAAATAATCTGTGCTGCGTCTTTTCCAAGACCGTTCAAGATAACGCGAAGTGGTTTTTTACGAACTTTGTTTGCCTTCTCAGCAATACCGATAGCACCTTCTGCTGCGGCAAAGGACTCATGTCCTGCAAGGAAACAGAAACACTCTGTCTCTTCTTCCAGAAGCATTTTACCAAGGTTACCATGTCCAAGACCTACTTTACGTGTATCAGCTACTGAACCAGGAATACAAAATGCCTGAAGTCCGATACCAATTGCTGCTGCTGCATCTGCTGCTCTCTTGCATCCTTTTTTGATTGCAATTGCAGCACCTACTGTATATGCCCAGCAAGCATTTTCAAAACAAATTGGCTGAATACCTTTAATCTGGTCATATACATTCAAACCAGCGTCTTTCGTAATCTTCTCTGCTTCTTCGATAGAGGAGATACCATACTCAGCTAATACGCCATTGATTTTATCAATTCTTCTTTCATATGATTCAAATAAAGCCATTATTCTATCCTCCTCTATTTATTTAAGAACTTCATCTGTTCTAGGGTCGATGATTTTAACTGCATCATCTACACGGCCATACTGTCCGCAAGCTTTCTCGTAAGCAGTATTTGGGTCATCACCTTTTTTGATGAAATCTGTCATTTTACCAAGACTTACAAATTTGTAACCAATAATCATATCTTCCTCATCCAGAGCGATTCCGGTAACATAACCTTCTGCCATCTCCAAGTAACGAGGACCTTTTTTCAATGTACCATACATCGTACCAACCTGAGAACGAAGTCCTTTACCAAGGTCTTCCAAACCAGCACCAATTGGCAAACCATCTTCTGAGAATGCACTCTGTGTTCTACCATATACAATCTGCAAGAACAACTCTCTCATAGCAGTGTTGATGGCGTCACATACAAGGTCAGTATTCAAAGCTTCCATAACCGTTCTTCCCGGAAGAATCTCAGATGCCATAGCTGCGGAATGAGTCATACCGGAACATCCAATAGTCTCTACAAGAGCTTCCTGAATAATACCCTCTTTTACATTCAATGTAAGTTTGCATGCTCCCTGCTGAGGTGCACACCAGCCTACACCATGTGTCAAACCAGAGATATCTTTAACTTCTTTTGCCTTTACCCATTTTGCTTCTTCTGGAATCGGTGCACAACCATGGTTAACACCCTGAGCAACTGGGCACATGTTTTCTACTTCTTGTGAATAAATCATGTCATAACTCCTTTCAGAATTTTGTTCCTATACTTAAAAAGCATACAATATTTCGACATCTTTGTCAATGTTTCGAGACGACTTCGCCCTGTTTTTTGTAAATGCTGCCAGCCGGTATCACTCCTCGAACGCTGGACAATGGATATACATTGCTGTTTGCTCCGATAATAGAACCCGGATTTAAAATACTGCCACATCCAACTTCCACACAGTCTCCCAAAATCGCTCCCATTTTTTTCAGACCGGTTTCAATTTTTTCCTCACCGGATTTAATTACAACCAAAGTTTTGTCCGATTTTACATTGGATGTAATGGAGCCGGCTCCCATATGGGACTTAAATCCCAAAACCGAATCTCCTACATAGTTATAATGAGGAACCTGAACCTTATCAAATAAGATGACGTTTTTCAACTCGGTTGAATTTCCAACAACTGCGCCTTTTCCAACAATGGCATTTCCTCGGATAAATGCACAGTGACGGATTTCCGCCTCTTCATCAATAATCGCCGGACCATGAATGTATGCAGACGGTGCAACACTAGCAGATTTCGCAATCCAGATATTATCCTCTCTGCACTCAAACTTATCTGCCGGCAATGTTTTTCCAAGTTCTAAAATAAACTCACTAATCTTTGGAAGCACCTCATACGGATAGGTCACTCCCTCAAAAATTTTTTCTGCAATTGTATGTCCTTTTTCAAATAAAACATCACATGCAATTTCTTTCATTAATTCTGCCCCCTATGGATTTATTTGTTTTCGTATTTCTTCAATAAGTCACGGTTCTTAATTTCATACTTATTAAAGAAAAAGCTATCGCCTTTTTTATCCCACTGTTTCGGAGAATATTTTGGAACATACCAGTCTTTGCTTTCAAAATATTCCTGAAGTTCCTTGGATTTGAATTTGCGTCCATGTCTTGCATATAATTCATTTTTTGCAAGATTGATTTCGGATTTACTCATACCGCTTAAATCACTGTTTGTTAAATACTCAGTATCACTGTTTGGAAATATGTAAGTATCATCATCAATCGCAGTATCATCATCCTCAATGTCCTCATCCGCATCATCAAAGTCTTCAAATTCTTCACTATCTCCAACATCAGATGGTGCTTCTGTCGGTTCTGTACCCCAGAAAGAATCCTGCGTCGGTGTAGGCGTAGGCGATGGACTTGGCGAAGGTGTTACTTCAATCTGGTTCGGAATCTGATGAGAAATATCCTGACTAAATTGCAATTTAACATTGTCATTGCCAGTCATCGAAAACTCGTTATCGTTTTCAAAATTTCCGGTATATATTACACCATCGCAAGTAATTGTATAGCGATCATCTGATTCGGTCCAATTCAAAGTCTTACTTCCTTCTTCTCCGCCAATCAACTGTCCTGTACCATCTTTATTAATTGTCATCGTCAAACGAATATCCGCATCATCCTTATCCTGCAAAACAGCAAGGTCATGAAGAGAGCGCAGTCCGTCTTCCGGCGTCGTCGCTGCAAACTCATACCAGGTTCCTTCTAACTTTTTCCCGGAATTCATAAATGGAAGTTTAATTACACCAGTAAGAATTAGAATAACAGCAATGCCAATCAAAATCACAGGGATTGTTATTCCAAGAATTAATCCAAGATGACTTTTCTTTTGCTTTTGCGGTTTCTGTGGCTTATTGAAAGATGTTTGTGCTGCCATGTTCTGTTTGGCTGCCTGTACTCTTTGCTGTGCCTGTGCTTCCTGTTGCGCCTGCGCTTGTTGCTTCGCCTGCGCTTGTTTCTGTTGCTGCATTTGCTGTGTCATCTGCGCTTCTTGCTGCGCCTGTTGTGCCCTTGCCGCCTGAATCAAATCACAGCCACACTCTTCACAGAATCGTGAACCCGGCTGGTTTTGATGACCACAATTCGGACAAAATGTAATCTCCATAATCCTATTTCCTCTTTTCTTAATTATTAAGTTAAAATAACATAAAATATTATATCACTGCCGGTCTAATAATGTCTAGCAAGAAATTCCAATCAATTGAAACAGGATATTTGCTTTGCAAATATAGTTTCAATTGTTTTGGAATTTCTTGCTTTCATTTTAGTTCAAGAGGACACTTCCTGTGTTCTCTCTAGATGATAACTTCTCCTGCTGTGCAAATTAGTTGTTTTCTTTTGCTGCAAGTAAGGCTTTTAATCGAGCAATTTCACTATCTCTTTGCGATAGTTCCTCATCCTTTTCCTGAGTTACCTTCGACAATTCCTCGTCTTTTTCCTGAACTACCTTTTTCAGCCTCTCAATTTCCTGCTCCTTGACTTCGTTCATGCTATCCACGTATTCTTCCACCGTACCTTCTGATAACAACATAGGCTCTACCTCCGCTCGGTTTCGAATCAGAAACGAGCGCAAATGGTCTGCATCGATACAATAATCAACTGCTTTGTGTATTGCCTTTGCCAAGTCTCCGATTTCGTTATAATTTTCCCGTATTTTTGAGATTAGTATAACATAATCTTTTAGCGTTTTGCAACTATTTAATACATTTTCGTTCATACCATTGTTGATGTTCAATACTTTTACAAAAAGTTCAAGACACGGCTCAACTTCTTGATTTTCAAAAGCGTCAGAGAGTTTTAAAATTTCAACTTCCGGACGTTTTTCCATACCATTGTATAAAACGATACAGGCAGGTGTTGGGATTTTTACCAATCCATATTTTAAGATGTTTTCATTTCGCTGTTCGAGAAATAAAGCATTGTCTAAAGTAATAATTTCTAAATCCAGATCCTGCAAATGGTCACAGTCTGCAAACGCATACTGTTGAATGTGCAGTTTTTCCGTGTGATTAAAATCAATCCGGGATAAGGAAGAGCAACCGGCAAAGGCGTAACTTCCAATTGTGGTAATTGTTTTTGGTAAAATAAGATGGCGGAGTGCTGCCTCCTTTTTTGTATAAGTTTAATTGTTCCTTTGAGTTATACAAATATTACGAATGAGAATTAAAAAAAGTTGCAAAAAATTAAAAAATCACCATAAATCATGAATTTTGTCATAAAATATTTAAGCGCTTACTTGACCTATATCCGCTGAATATTGTATCATAAAGCAGAAAATGCAAAGAAGGGATGAAAATGATGCCACAGGAAGAAAAAAAGCACAAAAGACGAGTACATTACAGTGGAAAATATCCGAAGAAATTTGAGGAAAAATATAAGGAACATCAGCCGGAAAAGTATCAGGATATGATTGAGCATGTGATTCGCAAGGGAAATACACCGGCAGGGATGCATCTTTCGATTATGGTACAGGAAATTCTGGATTTTCTGCAGATTCAGCCGGGGCAGACCGGGTTTGATGCGACACTTGGTTATGGCGGGCACACAAAAGCAATGCTTGCCTGTTTAGAGGGCAGGGGACATATTTATGCGACAGATGTGGATCCGGAAGAATCAGCTAAGACGAAGAAACGCCTTTTGGAGCAGGGATACGGCGAAGAAATTCTCACAATAAAACTGCAGAATTTCTGTACGATTGACGAAATCGCAAAGGAGGCAGGCGGATTTGATTTTGTGCTTGCCGATTTGGGTGTGTCTTCCATGCAGATTGATAATCCTGAGCGTGGATTTTCCTTTAAAGTAGAAGGTCCTCTTGATTTGAGGTTAAACCAAAAGGAAGGAATCAGTGCCGCAGAGCGGCTTGACACGATTACCAAAGAGGAGCTTGCCGGGATGCTGTATGAAAACTCAGATGAACCTTACAGTGAGGAGTTGGCAAAGGCCATTACCGATGAAATCCGCAGAGGAAACCGGATGGACACGACGAAGAAACTGCGTGATGTCATTGAAAAGACGTTAATGTTTCTTCCGGAAAAGGAGCGCAAAGATACCGTCAAAAAAACGTGTCAGCGGGTCTTTCAGGCGCTGCGCATTGATGTAAATAATGAATTTGAAGTATTGTATGAATTTATGGAAAAATTACCGGAATGCATAAAACCCGGCGGAAGGGCAGCAATTCTTACCTTCCACTCCGGCGAAGACCGTCTAGTAAAAAAGGCGCTAAAGTCCGGCTACAAAGCTGGTATTTACAGCAATTATGCAAAAGATGTGATACGCCCTTCAGCGAAAGAATGTGCACAAAATGGGCGGGCACGTTCTACGAAGATGCGGTGGGCGATTAAGAAGTAACCGAAAAAAACGACAAAGAAAGGAAGTACTATGACATTTGCAATTCTTTTCGTATCGATTGTGATTCTGGCGTGTTTAGTAGGGAACCGAATATCGAACCGCATTGGCGTTCCGATGCTTTTGATTTTCATTGTGCTTGGTATGTTTTTCGGCTCGGATGGTGTCATTCGGATTTCGTTTGAAAACTTTGAACTGGCAGAACAAATTTGCTCCATTGCCCTGATTTTTATTATGTTTTATGGTGGTTTTGGAACAAAATGGAGCGCTGCAAAACCAATTGCTCTGCGCGCGGTTATTTTATCGACTGCCGGTGTTGTTCTTACGGCGGGGCTGACGGCATTGTTTTGTTACTATGCACTTCACATCGGACTGCTTGAGAGTCTTTTGATTGGCTCGCTGATAAGCTCGACCGATGCGGCGTCGGTGTTTTCGATTCTGCGTTCTAAACGATTGAACTTAAAGTACCGGACTGCCTCTCTTTTAGAGGTGGAAAGCGGTAGTAATGACCCATGCTCCTATATGCTTACTACAATTATGCTTGGTTTGATTAGTGGTGGCAAAATCAGTGCGGGAGCCATTACCTATACGGTGTTTGCGCAGATTATTTATGGTGTGGCAATCGGTGCTTTGATGGCGGGAATTACGATTTTTGTTTTGAAAAAATTTCAGGTTACGACAGAAGGCTTTGATACTATTTTAGTATTTGCCTTCGTGCTTTTGGCGTATGCGGTTCCTTCCGCAGTTGGCGGCAATGGATACCTGAGTGCGTATTTGTTTGGTATTGTACTGGGAAATGCGGATTTGGACAATAAAAAGTCGCTGGTACATTTCTTTGACGGTGTGACCGGCTTGATGCAGATGTTAGTCTTTTTCCTTGTCGGACTGTTGGCATTTCCATCGGCACTGCCGGCGGTTGTCTTTCCGTCACTGATGATTGCGTTGTTTTTGACGTTTGTTGCCAGACCTGCGGTTGTGTGTTTGCTGTTAACGCCTTTCCGAAGTAAATGGCGGCAGCAGATATTAGTTTCGTGGGCGGGACTTCGCGGAGCGGCGTCCATTGTGTTTGCGATAATGGCAAGGAGCAGCGGCACGGTGTTTGAACACGACATTTTTCACATGATATTTTTCATCGTGCTTTTTTCCATTCTTTTGCAGGGAACACTGCTTCCGTATGTAGCGAAAATGCTCCATATGATTGATGATAAAGAAGACGTATTAAAGACTTTTACCGATTACACCGAAGAGGTGCCGGTTCAATTTATCCAGTTTACGGTTGAAGAAAATCATCCGTGGGCGGGCAGTAAGATTAGAGATATTTTGCTGCCGCCGGAGACGCTTCTCGTTCAGATTCAGCGGGATGAAAAAGATGTGACGCCAAACGGAGACACTGTGCTTGTGCCGGGCGACACATTGATTCTCAGCGCAAAGGCACCGGGTGATGTGGATGGTGTGCGGCTGATTGAAATTGAGTTAGACGGCAGTCACAAATGGGTAGGCAAAAGTTTATCGCGGATTCATCTCGGAAAAGGAAAGTTAGTCGTGATGATTCAGCGGGGGGAAGAATTGATTATTCCAAATGGAAACACGGTGTTTGCACCGGGTGATACAATTGTGATAAAGGAGCGATAGGAATGAAAAAAATAGCAAAGCAGATGTCAGAGTCCATCGAGTTAGGAATCGTGTTAGCGGCATCCGGTGGATTTATGGATGCGTATTCGTACATCATGCGCGACCATGTATTTGCAAATGCACAGACGGGAAATATGCTGTTGCTTGGCGTAAGCATATCCGAGAGAAACTGGCCGGAGGTTGTGCGGTATTTGTTTCCGGTACTTGCATTTGCGGCTGGAATTATGCTGGCTGATTTGGTGCGTTTTCGGATGGATGAGAAAAAAAGGCTTCACTGGCGGCAGATTTCTGTATTGTTAGAGGCGATTGTCCTTGCCGGCGTGTGCTTTATTCCGGTTTCTCTTAATCTCTTAGCAAACAGTTTAACATCACTTGCCTGCGGAATTCAGGTAGAGAGTTTCCGTAAGATTCACGGAAACGGAATTGCGACTACGATGTGTATCGGAAATCTTCGCAGCGGTACACAGAATTTGTGCGATTATATACATACGAAAGAGAAAAAGTGTTTGTCAAAAAGCATCCTTTATTACGGTGTGATTTTGTGCTTTATTATTGGTGCCGTACTTGGAAATGTATGCATTTCTTATATGCAGGAAAAGGCAATTTTAGTGTGTGCATTCTTTTTGCTTGCCGCCTTTATTATGATGTTTATTGACAGGGAGAAGGAAGAACATGAAAGCCGTTCGTAGAGGATTTATCAAGTCCATTCCGATTTTGTGCAGTTACTTGTTTGTCGGAATGGCGTATGGAATGGGAGTGCTTGGATGAGATTTGATGAATTTATTATGGAGCGGATGGGGTATCCATGGGGAGAAAATGAACCGGATAAACAGACGAGGCGTCAGGCATTTTTAGTATTCCGCCAGCGAACCGGTCGTGTGGATTTTGCCTCTCTTCCTACGATGCACCGCTGGTTTGGACTGGAAAAGTATCATAAGCCGAGCCGTCAGGCGGTTTTTCAAATGGCATTTGCCATGGGGCTTGACAGAGAGGAGACGAAGCAGTATTTGATGGTGGGAATCGGTGAACCGTCTTTTTATGTCAATGATTATCAGGAAATGATTTATCTTTACGGCATTGACCATAAGAAATCGATGGAGCAGTGCGAGAAAATGATTGCTTTCTATGAGGAAAATTTAGAAGACAATGTGGTGATTTCCCACACACGGAGTACGAGAGAGCTGATGAATGCGTATGAGGGAACGCTTGATTTTTCCACGGAGGAATTTCTGTGGTGGATGGGAGGACGTGCGGATTGGTTTAAAGGTTACAGCCAGACAGCACTTAATTATGTGAAACAATACAGAGACAGTATTCTTTCGTGGGTAAGAGATGAGGAGAAGAAACGCTTAGATGAACTTCTCGCTGAAGTAAATTTCCCTGCATGGCAGCAAAAGCACGGAAAACGCAGGGAAACTCCGCGCAAACAAATTGACCGTTTTTTACATAAAAACCGGCATGCGCGCCAGTACACGGTGCCGCAGCATATGCAGGAGGTTATCTGGGAACTTGCGAAGTCGGTTTATGCGACAAAACCGTCCAATGCAAAGTTTTTGTCAGAGGTCTTTGGAGACCTGTCTCTTATACACATCTCCGAGCCCACGAGACATGCGCAGATCTCGT
>OWJI01000891.1_pt1 | contig 20122 bp, 18 predicted proteins | sample 1732541 | NCBI WGS metagenome assembly OWJI01 (sample SAMN05065727, study PRJEB22554) | human gut metagenome | biome: ENVO:2100002; feature: ENVO:00000062; material: ENVO:00002003 | host: Homo sapiens | place: USA
GGGGAAAGGGGGCAGGGGGATAGGGATAATAAATCAGAAGTTTATTTCAAAAACAGACTTTTTCTACAGTCTGATGCCCCCGTCTTAACGGGGGCATTTTTCCTTATTATATTGACATTAAGCCGATGTAATGATACAATTGAAATATAATATAAATCGGAGTGTGAAATTTTGCTATCATCATTAATCGCAACGGTCGATTCACCGACCGATAAAGAACTGATAATACAGCTTTACAATACATATAAGCAATTTATGTACAATATCAGTATGTCGATCCTCGGAAAGCGTGAAGATGCCGAGGACGCTGTCCAGGATTCATTCGTGAGGATTATTGACAATCTTGACAAGATAAACAATCCGTATTCCAGAAAAACAAAATCCTATATAACCGTTATCACCAAAAATGTCTGTCTTGATATGATACGCAGAAATCACAACGATGAAGAGCTTGAGGACAAGGATATTCCGTTCAAGGACAGCTATACGGATCTTGAAAACAGCAATGCGACATATGAACAGATTATCAAAAACCTAAGACAACTGCCGCCAAGGCTGAAAAACATAGCATTCCTGTTTTTTGTACAGCGGCTAAGCCCTAAAGAAATCGGCGAAATGCTGAATATCAACACTAATACGGTTTATGCGTATGTTTCAAGGATAAGAAAAATCCTGCTTGATACAAAGGATGAAAATATATGACCAACGATGAAAAAATCGCCATAGCTTTAAAAAGTGATTATCTGTCTGAGCTGTCTGTTTTTGAGACGCTCCCGAATTCAAGGATTAGACCCGGATTCGACAGACGGATGAAAAAAATGATAAGTGAATTATACACCGACACCGCAAAAACGGTAAGACGCCGCAGAGTAAAGCTGAAGCTGGCAATTGCCGTGATAATAGCCGCTACTGCCGCTCTGGCAACAGGCGGCACTATCCTGCTGAAGCACTGGGATACGTTTGCGGTCAAGGAAAATGACAAATATTCAGTCATACTGATAAGCGATGCCGAGAATTCGCCTCAGCGCATCACACGGTATTATGAGCCGGATCTTGACAAAACCGCATATGCCACACGGCTTATAGAGAAAACCGAATATGCCTATATTGTCGAATACATAAATAAACATGGCAAACAGCTGACTTTTACTCAATGCACAAGACCACAGATGGAAAATGCACAGATCGGAACGGAGGAGGCACAGATTCCTCCGGAAAAAGTCGAGCTGGGGAATACAAGTGCAATGTATTGTGTTTCCAAAAAAGGTATGGCATTTCTTGTGTGGGATAACGGCGAGTATATGTTCCATATCACAGCGACCGGTTTTAGCAGGGACGAACTGTTCCGTACCGCAATGTCGATAAAAGAGTTAAGCTCAGATTAAGGCTGAAATTAACCCAATAAAATAAGAATTATAAGCGAGGAGCAACCATGAACAACAGAAAGGCAATTGTACTGAACGATAAATCCGTAAAAACGATCGGAAGAACCTATTTATATAACGATACGCTGTGGGCGGCGTTTTCCGGTGCAGGTGCGGAATTCATTTTCACGGGTAAAAAACTCGAAATCACCGTTACGGGCGACTTTGCATCGACAGCGGGCAATGACGAGAATTATGCAAGGATCGCAATATATGTTGATAATGAACGTGTTGTAGACGATATGCTCGATGAAAAGGAAAAAACGTACAAGGTGCTTGAAAGCGAAAGTGCAGAATGCAGGAATGTAAGGATAATCAAGCTGTCCGAGTGCGCAATGTCAACATTCGGGATAAAGCCCGTTATGATTGCGGAGGATGAAAAGATAGAGCCTGCGCCCGCAAAAAATATAAAGATGGAATTTATAGGCGATTCTATCACCTGCGGATACGGAGTTGACGATCCGGATAAGGAGCATCATTTTAGAACAGCCACAGAAGATGTCACAAAAGCGTATGCGTATAAAACGGCTCTTGCGCTGAACGCCGACTACAGTATGGTTTCGGTGAGCGGCTACGGAATTATTTCCGGCTTTACGAATGACGGTAACAAGATTCCGCAGCAGACAATACCGCAATACTATGACAAGCTCGGCTTTTCGTATAATAAGTTTGCGGATAGTATCACGGTTTCGGAAACCGAGTGGGATTTTGAAAGGTACAAGCCGGATATCATAGTTATAAATCTCGGAACAAACGATATGAGTTATGCGACAACAGACGAAAGAAAAGCGGAATTTGAAGACGGTTATCTCGATTTTCTGAAGAAGGTACGCTCGCTCAATCCCGATTCCTATATATTCCAGACCTACGGCGTGATGGGAACTTCGCTTGAGGAAAATATCGAAAACGTCCGCAGAAAATATATGAGTGAAACAGGCGATGAACGAATCACGTTTATTCCGCTTACGATGCAGGACGAGGACGCTGACGGAATAGTGGCGGACTGGCACCCCAGCCCCAAGACGCACAGCCTGGTTTCCCAAAGGGTTGCATCGGCAATAAAGGAAACTCTCGGTTACAAATAACCGCCCGGATAAGCCCGAAGGCACTGGCATATCCGCATTATTTGAATGTTTGCGGCTGTCAGAACAGACAATTTTCAAAAATGACTTGACATCGGCAACCGATTAAGGTATAATATTTAATTGCATAGGCGCAAGACAGGCACACATCGGTGCCGAGTAATAACAGGAGGAAGAAAGAAATGAAAAGAACATACCAGCCTAAGAAGCTCCAGAGACAGAAAGAACACGGATTCAGAAAAAGAATGTCTACAAGAAACGGACGTAAGGTTCTCGCAAGAAGACGTGCAAAGGGCAGAAAGCACTTAAGCTACTGATTCTGTCAATGAATGAGTATGCAAAGAAATACGTCTGCATAAAAAAGGACAAGGAATTCAGATTCCTGTTCAAAAAAGGTGACAGTATTGTTACCGATGCGTTCGTATGCTACGCAAGGGAAAGCAAGAGGCGGGTAAACCGCATAGGAATCGTTACAGGCAAGAAGGTCGGCAATGCCGTAAAACGCAGTCGTGCCAGAAGGGTCATAAGAGAAGCGTTCCGCCTTATTGAACCCCTGCTCCGTGAAAAGACACAAAAAAGATACGACTTTATTTTCGTTGCAAGGGCAAAAACCCCTGTGATGAAATCGACAGAGGTATATCTTCGGATGGAAAAGCAACTGCTGAAAAGATATGCCGCACCGGCGAATAATCAACCGGACAAAATACAAAAATAAAATGAAATATGTACTTTTATTTTTCGTAAAGATATACAGAATGACTTTGTCAAAATGGCTGCCTCGTTGTTGCCGCTTTACTCCGAGCTGTTCGGAATATGCGATGATCGCACTCCGCCGCTTCGGTGCGGTAAAGGGCAGCTATTTGGCTATACGGAGAATTATCAGATGCAACCCTTTTTCTGAGGGCGGCTATGACTATGTACCCGAGCAATTTTATTTTTTCAAAAGGACCAAGCCGTAATATCGGCACTACTAACGGAGGGTGATTTCCATAGATTTCTTATACACCATAATCGGTACGCCTCTCGGCTACATTATGTGGCCTATTTATCTTCTTTTACAGAATTTCGGTTGGGCGATACTGATATTCACTGTAATAGTCAAAATAGCAATGCTGCCGCTTCAGATAAAGCAGCAGAAGAATATGGCGTTTTCTCAGCTGTTCGCTCCCAAGGTAAAGGAAATACAGCAGAAATACCGCAACAACCGTGATAAGCAGGCAGAAGAAATGCAGAAGCTGCAGGCACAGGGCTATAACCCTGCCGGCGGCTGCGGACCTCTTGTTCTGACAATGGTAATACTGTTCGGTGTCATCGACGTTGTATATAAGCCCATGACGCACATGGAGCACCTGTCATCATCGGACATTTCAAGCACCATAACGGTAGCGCAAGAAACCGAATATGCAAAGATATTCTTAAACGAATACAACAAGCAGGATGCCGAGCTTATTTTAAAGTATAAGAACGGCGATAAGGATGCAATTTTCATTTCGGAATCCAACGACGGCACTCAGCTGACGCACGAGTTCAAGGATGACGAGAATTTCAAGAACAATTACACCGATAAGGATCCCAAAACGATCAGCACGGCAGACAGAGAAACCTACGGTTCATTCTCTGCCGAGCAGTACAGTGATTTAACAGGTGATAAGTCAAGACTTACAGCTGAAACAAAGAACAGACTTGCGGCTGTTGCAGGCAAGTACAAGGGTATGCAGATGGAGCTTCTTGCTCTGCAGGTTTATGAGCAGTACCCCGATACGTTCAAGGAAAGCAATATACTTTCAGATAATGTAAAGGACAGACTTGCAGCACTGTCACACAATATGATGTTCTGCGGTCTGAACTTCGGTTCAACACCTAAGCTTGCTTTCGAGCCGCTGATAATCATACCGATATTTGCATTCGTTCTTTCTCTTGTACAGACTGTACTTTCCCAGTATCTCAACAAGAAGAACAATCCCGAAATGGCAAACGCAGGCGGTGCAGGTATGAAGGTAATGCTTTATATCATGCCCTTATTCTCACTGTGGATTTCGTTCAGCGTTCCTGCCGGAGTAGGTTTCTACTGGGGTGTCAACTATGCGCTCGGCATTGTGCAGTCACTGGTAATGCAGAAGCTGTACAGCCCTGAAAAGCTCAGAGCCGAGGCTGAAGAGAAGATGAAGGAAAGAAAGCTCAAGGAAAGACAGGTCACAACGACCGCTGTTGTTACAGATGCCGATACAGGCGAAGAAAAGACCGTAACAAAGACAGAAACACTTTCACAGAAGGAAATCAACAGACGTAAGCTGGCGGCGGCAAGAAAAGCCGATGCCGAAAAATACGGCGAAGAATACCACGAAGAAGACGACGATTGAGAATCGACGGAAAGGACGGACTTATGAAAAAGATATATACAGGTAAGTCACTTGACGAACTCAAGGCGCTTGCCATATCAGAAATCAAGGAACTCGGCGTTGATGAAGCTGACATAAAGATAACCGTAGTTGAAGAACCGGTCAAGAAGCTGTTCGGCAAGAAGGGCGACTATAAGATAGAGGTTGAATTCGAAACTGTTACCGAAGCCGCTCCTGCTGCTGCCGATGAAACGGCTCCGGCAGAAGTCGCTCCTGCCGTAACAGACGCTGACCACACAGAAAAGGTAGCTATGGCTGCGGCTTATCTTGAAAAGGTTCTTACCGCTCTCGGCGTTGAGGACTTCAAGGTAAACATAATCGAAAAGGAAGACATAACTGTTCTTGATATAGTAGGCGAAAAGCTCGGTATCGTAATCGGCAGAAGAGGCGAAACACTCGACTCTTTACAGTACCTTGCAATTCTTGCAAGCAACCGTCACGATGAGCCTTACTGCCGTATCACAGTTGATTGCAACGGCTACAGGGATAAGAGAGAGGAAACTCTCAAGTCGCTTGCAGAGCGCACCGCTAACAAGGTGCTTCGTCAGGGCAGACGCATTACCCTTGAGCCTATGAATCCTTATGAGCGCCGTATCATTCACAGCAAGGTCGCTGAGATTGAAGGCGTATACAGCAACTCTATAGGTGAAGAGCCTTACAGAAAGGTCGTTATCTCGGCTTCTCAGCCCCACAGAGATAACAACAGAAGAAATGACCGCAAGGGCGGAAGAAGAAACGGCAACGGTACAAACCGCTCATACAAGCAGAGTACCGGTTTCTCGACTTCTTTTGAAAGAGAGTACAAGCGTTCGCAGACTGCTGTTGAAAATACTGCGTCAGATGCAGGCGAATTCTCTAAGGAAGCGGTTGAAACAGAAAGAAACGCTACGCTTTACGGCAAGATTGAGCTTTAAGACTTGCAGAAATCAACGGTTTTTCAATGGTTTTTATACAATTTTGAATTATTGCACAGGCAAACTTTCAAAATTTGTGCAAAATGACATATTGACAAATCAGCCGACATAGTGTATTATAATAACTGTAATCAGAAACGAGGACGTTTTGAGGGATCAAAGCGTCCTTTTCTTATTTTTCAAAGAACATCTAACGAAAGTAGGAGGAAAAGGAAAATGGCAGAGAAAACTTATGATGTAACGGAGCTGTTCGGCTCGGACGTGTTCAACGAGGCAGTAATGAAGGCACGACTCCCTAAGGCTATCTTCAAGGAGCTGATGAAGGTAATGCACGGTAATGCTGAGCTTACACTTCCCATTGCCGAAGTAGTTGCCAGCACAATGAAGGACTGGGCAGTAGAAAAGGGTGCAACACACTACACTCACTGGTTCCAGCCTATGACAGGTATCACAGCCGAAAAGCATGACAGCTTTATTTCACCTGTAGGTGACGGTACGGTTATTATGGAGTTCTCGGGCAAGGAGCTTATCAAGGGCGAGCCTGATGCTTCATCATTCCCCTCGGGCGGTCTTCGTGCTACATTCGAGGCAAGAGGATACACAGCGTGGGATCCGACATCATACGCATTTATCAAGGATAACACATTATACATACCCACAGCGTTCTTCTCATATTCAGGCGAGGCGCTTGACAAGAAGACACCTCTCTTAAAGTCAATGGACGCTGTATCAAAGCAGGCGTTAAGAATTTTAAGACTTTTCGGCAACACCACAGCAAAGAGCGTTGTTGCTACAGTCGGTGCCGAGCAGGAATACTTCCTTGTTGACAAGAAGACATACGATAAGAGAAAAGACCTTATCTTCACAGGCAGAACACTTTTCGGTGCGGCACCTGTAAAGGGTCAGGAGCTTGAAGATCACTACTTCGGCGTTATCAAGCAGAGAGTAAGCGACTATATGAAGGACCTCGACAAGCACCTCTGGGCGCTCGGCGTTTCTTCAAAGACAAAGCATAACGAGGTTGCTCCCGCTCAGCACGAATGTGCTCCTATCTTCGAGTCTGCAAACCTTGCGGCCGATCACAACCAGCTTATGATGGAAATGATGAAGAAGGTCGCTCTTGAGCATAATATGGTATGCTTACTGCACGAAAAGCCTTTCGCAGGCGTTAACGGTTCAGGTAAGCACGATAACTGGGCGCTCTCAACAGATGACGGTCAGAATCTTCTGAACCCCGGCGATTCTCCTATGGAGAATGCACAGTTCCTGACATTCCTTGTCGCAATCATCAAGGCTGTTGACGAATACGCAGATCTGCTCAGACTTTCGGTAGCTACAGCAGGCAACGACCACAGACTCGGCGCTAACGAGGCACCTCCCGCAATCATCTCTATCTTCCTCGGCGAAGAGCTGAACGATGTTATCAATGCGCTTGTTGCAGGTACAAACGTAGAAGCAAAGCACGCACAGTTCGATATAGGCGTAACCTCACTGCCCAAGTTCCCCAAGGATACAACAGACAGAAACAGAACATCGCCTTTCGCATTTACAGGTAATAAGTTTGAGTTCAGAAGTGTTGGTTCTTCACTCAACATTTCAGGCCCCAACATCGTTCTTAACACAATCGTAGCAGAAGAGCTTGAACAGTTCGCTGATGAGCTTGAAAAGGCTGATGACTTCAAGAAGGCTCTTAAGGAACTGCTCGTTAAGACAATAAAGGAGCACAGCAGAGTAATCTTCAACGGCAACGGTTACGATGCCGCTTGGGTAAAGGAAGCTACAGAGGTAAGAGGTCTGCCTGAGCTTAAGTCTACAGTAGACGCACTTCCGCACTTCCTTGACGAGAAGAATGTCAAGGTGTTTACAAAGCACAAGGTATTCACAGAAGTTGAAATGCACTCAAGAACAGAGATCCTGCTTGAAAATTACAGCAAGACCATCAATATAGAGGCTCTGACAACAGCAGAGATGGCTACAAAGGAAATTCTCCCTGCCGTTATGGCTTACGAGAAGCAGGTTTGCGATGTACTTCTGTCAAAGAAGAACGCAGGCGTTGCTTATAACCTTGAGCAGTCTATCGCAAACAAGATTGATTCTCTTGCTGAAAGTCTGAACTCCAAGATAGCAGAGCTTGACAGCGCAATAGTTAAGGCACAGGGCATTTCGGATGTTTATGAAGCCGCTAAGTGCTACCACGATGAAGTATTCGCTACAATGCAGAGCCTTCGTGCTGTTGCAGATGAGCTTGAAACGATCGTCGGTGAAAAATACTGGCCCTTCCCGACTTACGAGGAGCTTCTGTTCAACGTATAATTATAGAGATACGCTTTTAAAAACGGCTTAGAGGGATTTTACCCTTTAAGATAATCTGCACCCTTTTCCTATGGCTATGGCACTTCGGTGTCATAGCCTCTTTTCTTTGTAAAAATCTATTCAAAACAGCGATATTTACCGATTTTTCGTCATATTTTCACATTATACGCTTTACAAATCGGTAAAAATGGGGTATACTGTAACAGTCAGATTAAATCGACAAAGCTACGAAAGGAATTTAACAAATGACCGAATATAACGATATACTATACATTGTAGTACCCTGTTACAACGAAGAAGAGGTACTTCACGAAACATCAAAGCGGCTTAAGGAAAAAATGACAACTCTTATCAATGACAGAAAAATATCCGACAAGAGCCGTGTGTTATTCGTGGATGACGGAAGTAAAGACAGGACGTGGGAGATAATCGAGGAGCTTCACGAAGGCGATGATTTGTTTTCGGGGCTTAAGCTGTCACGCAACAAGGGTCACCAGAACGCCCTTCTTGCAGGCCTTATGACAGCAAAGGACCTTGCGGATATATCAATTTCAATGGATGCAGACCTGCAGGACGATATAAACGTGGTTGACAAGTTTGTAGACAAGTATCACGAAGGCTGTGACATAGTATACGGAGTACGTTCTTCAAGAAAGAAGGACACTGTTTTCAAGCGTGGAACAGCAGGAATGTTCTATAAGCTGATGCGGCTTCTCGGTGTTGATATAATCGACAACCACGCCGATTACAGACTTATATCGAAGCGTGCGCTTGAAGCGCTGTCACAGTTTAAGGAGGTCAATCTGTTCCTCAGAGGCATAGTAAAGCAGATAGGCTTCAAGAGCGACATAGTATATTATGAACGCAGTGAGCGTTTTGCCGGAGAATCGAAGTATCCGCTTAAAAAGATGCTTGCTTTTGCGTTTGACGGTATCACCAGCTTTTCGGTAAAGCCGATAAGGCTTGTTACCGTAGTCGGATTTTTAGTGTTTCTTGTGAGCGTAGCGATGATAATATACGCTATTGTTCAGAATTGCCTTGGAAATACCGAAGCAGGCTGGAGCTCGCTTATGTGCTCGATATGGTTCTTAAGCGGACTTCAGATAATGGCGCTTGGCATTGTCGGTGAATATATCGGAAAGATTTATACCGAAGTAAAGGCAAGACCGAAATACATTATAGACAAATTTATAAACAAGCAATAAGAAAAGAGCCGTCGGACAGGAAAAGACCGACGGCTCTTTGATTTACTTCTTTTTTGAAATTACTTTTTCAGCTTTTTTCTGCCGTATTTAAGTGACGGGAATGCCTTGTAAAGACGTTTATGCTTTGCTTTAAGCTCTGACAGCTTTTCGTTAAGCTCGTTAAAGCGTGCTGTAAGCTCCTCCCTGCGTTCCGAAGCATTGCCCTTTAATTCACTCAGGCGTTCCGAATTACGTTGTTTAGCGCTGTCTGAGGCTGTTTCCAGCTTAGCTTTGAACATATCCGCCTTTCTTTGCATTTCTTCCGCTGTGATTCTGTGTTCCTTTGTAAATTCCACAGCCTGTGCAGTCTTATCGGACAGATCTGAACCGATAGCGTCGGATACGGCGGTAAGCTGTTTTTCAAGGTCGTCTATAAGCCTGATTTCGTTCCTCAGCTTCTTTACCTCGGGGAAGGTCAGTATAACGTCTGTTATTATTGCCGCATAGAACAGGCACAGTGCCGCTATGCCGACAGGCTTCCAGATAAGCCCTACGGCAAAAGCTATCGCAGGCTGTACCACCTTCATTATAAGCAGGCAGGCAAGCCCCCACACAACCGTGAACTGCGGACAGATGTAACCGCCGATGTTGAACTTCTTGTCACTGTAGTCCCACCAGCGTCTGCCGAATAGCTTATCAAGCACAAAGCCCGTTATAAATTCAAGCACGGTTGTAAGAACGGCAGAACCGACAAACAGAAGCAGCCATGAATCTTTAATCGGTGTAAGGCAGATGATAACGATTATAAGCCCGAAGCCGTATATAGGACAATATGCGCCGTGTAGCATTCCACGGTTTACAAACTTTCCGTGCCGCACAGTTGCAAAGACAACCTCTCCGCACCAGCCTGCAAACGAGTATATTGCAAAATAGAACAAAAGGTCGTAAAAGTACTCCATTATTACCTCGCAGTTTTTTATTATATTATACCCCGATTTTGCTTACAGGTCAACCTCGTATAAAAGCAAAATGGGGCAAAATAAATATCCGCCGACCGTTTTCGAGCCGACGGATATATTTCTTTTGACAGCGTTACTGCTCTTCTACTTCTGTATTCTTTCCTACAAGCACAGCTATCGCTCCACCTACAATAAGGGCTGCTACACCTGCGAGTGTTTCAAGGTTGAAGCCGAAGCCATCAGGGAACACAGCATACAGCGAGCCTATTACAAGTCCCATAATTGCACTGTAAACAAGCAGAGAATAGCGTTTCATAAGCGCCGAAATCAGCTTTGCACCGAATACAATGCCGATAAACACACCGATAGCTGTCGGTATCAGTATCATAAAGTCAAGGCTCTTGATAGCACCGATGACCGTAGTGTATAAACCGAGCAGTACCATTACAAACGAACCGCTGACACCGGGGATTATCATTGCTACAGCCGCCACGGTAACTCCGAGCAGAAGCGTTATGAACAGCACAGGATTCATCTTATAGGTATAGGTGAAGCTGTCGGTCTGTATTGTATCAATATCAGTGCTCTCGGGGAGAGTAAGCGTAATGCTTCCACCCTTTGCGATAGCGCTGTTTTCTGTTCCTGTGAGGACGGTAGTATCGGCTGAGAATTTCTTTACAACACAGCCGGTAAGTTCTCCTTCTACCTTGCCGTTGACCTTTAACTGCCAGTTTGATTTAATATCATAAGAGCCGTTGTTTGTGATGGTCACCGTGCAGTCAGTGGCGTTGTGAACAGCATTGACAGTGAAGCTTTCATTCTGAGGAAGCTTGTTTATAAATGTCATACCGACAACAAGCGCAAGTGCGGGAATAAATGCAAAAAGGCATTTCGGCGTGATTTTTTTGCCGCCGACGGTCATATTCCTGTAAATGAGCGGGATACTTCCGATGATAAGTCCCATAAAGAACATATTCGTTGCCACAGGGAAGTTGTCAAACAGCCACGTTATCACAAACGAAAAGCCGAGTATACCGATAACGGCGCCGATTCCGAAAAAGACGATGAATCTGATGTTCTTTTTGATAGCCGACAATTTCAACGTCAGCACGTCTACCACCTTGTCATACACGCCGAAAACCACCATCATAGTTCCGCCGCTTACACCCGGTATAACATTTGCCACGCCGAATACGATACCGTAAACGATATTCAGTAAATGTGAGATCATATTTACTCCTTACTTATGTTCTTATTTGTTGAGGTATTTCTTTATCTGAAGCCCTGCGGGAAGAGCGACTCCTGCAAGCACTGCTGCTATGCTTGCAAGCGGATTCGGCACCGCAAAGCCAAACAGCGAGTTTATAAACGGAATATACGGCAACAGTATAGACGTTACCGATGTAACCGCTGCTGTAACCGTCATATATTTCGGTATTGCTCCGTTTTTGAATGCTCCTGTACGTTTGTCTGTGACAACAAGACACATTGCGCCTGTCATAACCGTGAGAAGTGTAAGCATTACCGATGAAACCTGCTGTGCAGACATAACCCCTCCTGCAAGAGTGAGGAACAGAGCGGATATTGCACCGCAGATAAGTCCGCAAACAGCACTTCTTATAAAGAATTTCTTATCCGGCTTTCCCTGCGAAATGAAGCCCGACGGGGTCATATTACCCTTAATATCCGATTTTACGTTTCTGAAGCCGGTACAGCAAAGAGGTATCACTGCCGCTGTAAGAACAGCCGCAAGCATAGGGGTAATTATACCGTATCCCGTTATCATATCGGCAAGAGAAGTGCAGGCAAACGCTATAAGCGTTGACAGGAGAATAAATATACAGCGTTTGATGTTTCTGTGAAGCTGTCTTGCCTCTTTTATCATTTCAACGACCGATGAGAAATTATCGTCACGGACGATAAGCCCGCTCGCCTCATAAACGCTTCCTGTCGTATTTTCGAGCGATGTTATGCCGAGATCTGCATGGGCGACAAGGTCGTAATCGCTGTCGCTGTAACCCACAGTTGCTACTGTTTCGCCCGCTTCCTTCAGTTTTTCTATAATATCCACACGCTGAGCCGCATTTACACGGCAGAATATCTCAGCCTTCTTATAATCAAGCGGTTCTCCCGTTACAGTGCTTTCTGCTATTTCATCTCCGGAAATCATTCCTGCGTCTGAAAGTCCTATTTTTTCGCCCATTGAGCTTGCTGTTTCGGGGCTGTCAGAGGAAGTCAGCACAAGCCTTACTCCCGCTCTTTTGCAGCCCTGCAATGCAAGAGGTATCATATCTCTTGTCGCATTCATAAAAGACACAAGCCCCATATAATTATATTGCACTGCGTAAAGGCTCTTGGGTATTTCTTCGCCCTCAGGTATTATATAATATGCAACCGTCCACACTTCAAGTCCACGTTTTGCAAGAGCCGCCGCACGAGCGGTTATTCTGAACATTTCTTCGGGGCTCATATTGCAAAGGCCTGTCACTTTTTCTACAGCGCCCTTTACACACACAAGATGAGTTCCGCCCATATTATAGATATTTCCGCCTATTCTGTCGGCATCGTTATAAGGGAACTGTGCTGTAAGTTCGTTTCTTTTTACCGTTGCCACATCGGTTCCGCCCAGAGCCGCATTAAGCAGGAATGCCTGCTCTGCAAGTGTCGGTTCATCCTTATCGCACGCAAGCACCGTTACCGTTGTCATAAGGTCTGTATCCTTGCTGTATATTCCTGCGACCTCAAGTGTATTAGGCGCTACAACAGCGGATTTATCAATGACAAGCACGGACAGGCTGTTGAGCTTTTCGGGAACGGTAAGATTTTTTATGACAGCCCCCTTTAGCTCGGCACGGCGTACGAAATTCATATTGTACATTCTTATATACAGCTCTACAAACGGCATAAACATACATATAAGCCAACCGCAAGCGCTGACGATAACACCTGTTACATTGTCTGTTTTTCCTGTTAAAATCTGTGACAGAGTGCCGATAACGCAAAGCAGTATTGCCGCTACCGCAAGCGGAAGCCTCAGCTTGACGCAGGTTTTCTCATAGCGTGAGAAATTCGGATCTGCCGCTTTTCCGTGCTTTTCACCTTGTCTTGCTCTGTATGTATCTTCACCCGTTGCCACTACTCTCGCTACAGCAGAGCCGTTAAGCACTCTTGTACCTGCATATATACAGCTTTTCTTAAGTCCGGTCGCCTTCGGGTCCGCACCGTCATGCTTTTGCACAGGGGTATTGTCGCCTGTAAATCTGCTCTCGTCAACTGTAAGTCCGACATACTCAAGTATATGTGCGTCCGCAGGAACTATTTCTCCTCCCTGAACAATTATTATATCATCCGGAACAAGCTCCGCCGCCGGAATAAGCTGTAATATCCCGTCACGCACCACTCTGTATTTCATCTTTGCGGACAGGGTACGGTTACGGATATTTTCGTTATTTTTCTGGCATATCACACAAAGCGTAACCGTCTGTGCTATCGCCATTATTATGCACATTATGCCTGTGACATACTGCGACAATGTAAATATCTGAAGTAAGCCTGAGATCAACAGCAGAACTGCCGTGGGGTCAAGCAGGTAGTGATACGCTTTGAAGCTCTTGTCTTCGGTTTCTGTAAAAATATTATTTCCGTACATATTGAGATTATCAGAGGCTTTCTTTTCGCTGAGGCCATTATAATCTCCCTTGAAATTTAAAAACTGTGCCATATTTCTCTTTTCTTTATCTGTCGTTTTATTTCCCGTTCCGAACCGTCTGCGGCGGTTCGGATAAACTTTCCTATTTTATATTATCTCATAATTCAAGCGAAAAATCAAGAGCCTTGAAACATACGCAATAATATCACAGCCGTAATTTCGCATTAAAATGACGATTTCAGAATACTTTCACCGTTTTGTAAAGTTTTTGTAAAACTCTCTAAGGTTTCTTTAAGGCAAAAGAGTTATCATTACAGCACAGACAAAGAACAACACCCAAAAGAAACCGAAAGGAATGAGATAAATGGATAAAAGCATTTTTAAACGTCACGAGCTTAAATATCTTGTGAGCGCTGGGCAAAGGGAGTTTATCGAAAGCGAATTCGCACGGTATATGATTCCCGACGAACACGGCGAAAGCACGATATGCAACATCTACTATGATACCCCTGACTTCAGGCTTATAAGAAGATCGCTTGAAAAGCCCGTTTACAAGGAGAAGCTAAGGCTTCGCAGCTACGGTACTGCGTCAAAGGATGAAAAGGTCTTTCTTGAGTTAAAGAAAAAATACAAGGGCATCGTCTACAAGCGCCGTATATCGTTCAATTACGATGAAGCGCAGGAGATTCTCGAAAACGGCGAAAGACTTCCCGAAAACAGCCAGATAGCAAAGGAGATCAACTATTTTCTTGACTTTTACGGTGACATTTTCCCTGCTGTCTATCTTTGCTACGACAGAACGGCATATTTCGGAGCGGACGATTCGGATTTAAGAATTACGTTTGACCGCAACATACGTTGGAGAACGGAAGATATTGACCTTAAAGTCGAGCCGTACGGTGAGCAGATTCTTGACAGAGGATATTCGCTGATGGAAATTAAAGCGGCAGGCTCGATGCCTTTATGGCTGGCAGAACTTCTTGCACAGGGCGGTATAAAGCAGACATCGTTTTCAAAATACGGAATGGCATATATGACAATGCTCAGACGAAGCATGGGCATAAGAACAAAAAAAGTAAAAAGTGAGGTAACAGTAAATGTTTGATACGGTAATACAAGGAATTTTCAGCAGTACGGCTGATATAACACTGGGCGGCTTTCTTATCGGCGTAGGCTCGGCGCTGGTACTCGGAATAGCGATGGCTTTTATGTATATGTACAAAAACAAATACACAAAAAGCTTTGTTATCACTCTTGCCACACTTCCTGCGATAGTCAGCATAGTGATTATGATGGTGAGCGGTTCGATAGGCGCAGGCGTTGCGGTAGCGGGAACCTTTTCTCTTGTAAGATTCCGTTCTGTACCGGGTACGGCAAAGGAAATAGGCTCGATATTTCTTGCAATGGCGGTAGGACTTGCGTGCGGAATGGGCTATCCGCTGTACGCTCTTATCTTTGCGGTGATAATGGGAGTTGCAAACATAGTGCTTACCGCTGCCCCCTTCGGAGAATCAAAGAAAAACGAGTTTGACAGGGTACTGCATATAACCGTTCCGGAGGACCTTGAATATGCGGGAATATTTGACGATATATTTGTAAAATACTTATCACAGTACAAAATGATTCAGGTGAAAACAACGAATCTCGGCAGCCTCAACAAGCTGACCTATAACATCACGCTCGGCAAGGCAGGCTGTGAAAAGCAGATGATAGACGAGCTCAGATGCAGAAACGGCAATCTTGAAATAAACATAACTTCTCAAAGTACAGACGACAGAGAACAGCTCTGAAAAATGTTATGATACGAAAGGCGGTAATTTTATGAAAAAGAAAATCTTAGCTGTAACAATTGCTACAGCGCTTATGGTTTCATGCTTTACATCGTGCGATAACAACACATCATCGGATTCACAGGTATCACAGGCTGAAAGCAGTACGACCGTCAGCGCTGACAGCACTTCTTCAGCTACAGATATAAGTTCGGCATCGGACAGTAAGACTTCTGACAGCGATAAACAGCTTACAGCGGATGATATGTTCTCCGACCGTGATCTGTCGGGCGATTACTCGGAATGCACAGATATAACTCTCAGCGACAGTACGGCAAGCTGTTCGGACAGTTCTGTAACAGTTGCAGACGGCTCGGTCACAATAACCAAAGCCGGAACGTATAAGTTCAGCGGAACATTCACTGGTCAGATAATCGTAAATGCCGGCGACAGCGATAAGGTACAGCTTGTGCTTGATAACGCAAGCATCACCAAAGAGGGAAGTGCGGCACTTTATATTATAAATGCCGACAAGGTATTTATAACAACGGTAAAGGGAACAGAAAACACGCTTTCAAGCACGGGCGAATTTGCTTCATCAGATGATGCAACAAACGTTGACGGTGCGATATTCTCAAAATCGGATATAACCTTCAACGGCAGTGGTACTCTTAACGTAAAGTGTGAAAGCAAGCACGGCATTGTAACAAAGGATGACCTCAAGATAACGGGCGGAACATATAATATCACCTCCGCATCACAGGGTCTTTCGGGCAAGGACAGCGTAAGAATCGCAGGCGGTAATATTACCGTTACATCCGGAACGGACGGAATCCACAGCGAAAACACAGACAATACCGAAAAGGGATATGTATATATTTCCGGCGGTACGCTGAACATCACAAGCGGCAAGGACTGCATTGATGCATCGGGTACGGTTGACATAAAGGACGGAACGTTCACCTTTAAGGCAGGAGGCGGTTCGTCCGAAAAGACAACAGGCGACAGCACCGAGTCATATAAGGGTATAAAGGCTGACGGCGTGCTGACAATATCGGGCGGTACTTTTGATATTGATACGCTTGACGATGCAATCCACAGCAGCGCAGATGTTACGGTATCGGGCGGTACACTTGGTATAAGTACGGGCGACGACGGCATTCACTCCGGCAACAACACGGTTGTCAGCGGCGGCGAGATAAACATCGCAAAATGCTATGAAGGTCTTGAAGGTCAGACGGTAACGGTCAGCGGCGGCAAGGTAACACTTACGTCATCGGACGATGGAATCAATGCCGCAGGCGGCGACAATCAGGGCGTGGGCGGAGGCTTTGGCCCCGACTCATTCTCAGCCGACAGCGAAGCTAAAATCACCATAACAGGCGGTGAAATACACGTCAATGCAAGCGGCGACGGACTTGACTCGAACGGCGATATTGAAATATCGGGCGGTACGGTTTATGTATACGGTCCTACAAGCAATGGTAACGGCTCGCTCGATTATGAAAATAACGCTGTGATAACAGGCGGTACGGTAATTATGGCAGGCTCAAGCGGTATGGCTATGAACTTCGGCTCGGAGTCAACGCAAGGTTCGATACTTGCAAGCACAGGTAACGCAAGTGCAGGAACTGTAGTAAAGCTCACCGATTCAAGCGGCAACGTAATTGCAGAGTTTACACCCACTGTATCGTTCCAGACCGTAGTAATAAGCACTCCCGACATCACATCGGACGGAACATACACACTTACGGTAGGCGACAGCACGCAGGAGATCACCATGTCCGGCTACATCTACGGTAGCGGAATGGGCGGCGGCTTCGGCGGAGGTCAGCACGGAGGAAACGGCGGATTTGGCGGAGGTAACCGTCCCGGCGGTAATAATCATGGCAGCTTTGGCGGAGGCAATCCTCCCGATATGAACGGCGGTCAGACAGCCACCGCATAAGACAGCAAGTAAAATCAATATATACCTTACAGTGAAAATCCCTCCGGATTCAAAAGTCCGGAGGGATTTGTTATTATTTCAGTCTGGTATAATGTGGTATTTGACCTTTCTTGCTTTGAACCAGCAATATTTGTTGCTGAGCTTTGAGGGACTGATGCCGTCACAATCATAGAAGTAGATAAAACCGTCTTCAATAACCATTGACGATTCAAACCGGTAAGGGTCTTCATAATCGGGATTCCGACTTTCTGTGCTGTATGATACATCATTTTCAAGCCACATCTCTATTTCACAGCCCCACGCCCCTTTATTTGCTCGTTCCTTAAGCCTTATTCTTCGTAAGGTTCAATCAGCTGTTTTCCCGAGTCTGTCACCTGATAATACTCATCATTTTCCGTATCTACCATAAGTACCGGAATAACTCAGCTGTCGAGAACAGTGCCGTCTATGTAATAGTGAGATTCTCCGTCGAAATAAATGTCGTGGAAGAACTTGTCGCCGGATATTTCGGCGGTGCCGACATGACCTGCGACTACTTTTATATCAAGCCCCTCGATTTTGCCGGTTTCAGCGGGATATTTTGAGGTGAATACATCTTCTGATGTTTCCCATTCCCACATATCACCCGCTTCTTCATCAATACCGGCGTGAACGAAAATCGTGTTTCCCTCCACATAATACAGCGGAAGGGAAGAAAGCCAGTTGATATACTCGTCATCATCGCTCTCATCCTCCCACTCTTCTATACGGGCATATACAGAATTGTTGCTTATGGTCGATGATCCGTTGACTACCCATTCATCGTGGTTGCCGAGCAGAGCAATAATTCTGTCCGAACCGAAACGTTCCCGGAGCTTCATTATCCTGTCCAGAACACCACGGTTATCCGGACCGCCGTGGATATAATCGCCGAGAAGAACGAGCTTCGCCTTGCCCTGTTCTATATCATCGAGAACAAGTGAAAGTGCGTCCTCAAATTCCGCAAGGCAACCGTGGATATCACTCATACAGTAAATTATCATTGTAAACTCCTTTCACGAGCCGCATTCTTTAGCGTCTGAGTATATGCAACAGCATATAAAACACTTATAGTCTGCTGATATGCTACATCTTCTTCATTCGTATTACCTTTACCTTTTACCGAAATATAATTGCCTTTGGAACAGTAACTATCTCCGGTTTGTATTTCTGCCACTCTTCATATTCTTTATTCGTGATTTGCTTCATACGTTACCTCTTGATTCTCAGTTCACATTCAATTTGCTTTTCTGCTTGGTGTTTTTTATGGCAAAGCCAATGAAGAATCCTACCGCTATGCCAATAAAATTACAGATCAAATCGTCGATGTCAAAACTCCTGCCAAAAACCATCTGCAGTAGTTCTATAATAAAGGGAACAGTGGTGGCCGCAATGAAAATACTCTTTCTGTTGATTTTTTCTGTAACAAAAGGAAGAAAGAAACCCATTGGCAAAAACATCGCAATGTTCCCTATGAGCATTGTTTTTACCCAACTGCCGATAGTAAGCTCACCCGATAATGCCTTTATGAATGATGGTACTAAATTGAACTCGCCAAAGCTAAAAATCGGGAGCATCTCATCCCACCAGCCTAAGAATATACCGTCAAAAAAGCTCAACCAGAAGTTTGCAGGTAACACTACAAGGCTGATTAATCCCGTAAGATAACAGGAGAAAAGCAGCCTAATTATTTCTTTCAACCATTCAACTTTAAGATGGTTTCTTTTTATAATGGCTACTCTAATGATCACATATATGATTCCTACAACACAGGTTATTGGTACGGCTTGTAAGAAATAACCCGGCACCGAGCCTGAGTTCATTATTGATCTCAACCAGTTAAACATATTAAATACCTCCTTAAATCTTGATTTCTCGCCGTCTGTTATACCGACGATGTATGAACATTTCTCCCGATTTTGAGCCGATTTTCGATTGTTTCCGGAAACATATCACTCGGCACATTATGCCCAACACGCACAAACCGCACCGTTAAGCCAACAATCCCGATTTACTCCTCTTTCCGTGACATCGAAACCACGCACTCCACATGGCACGATTGTCCAACAAAAAACATACTCACCCCCTATTGTACAAGGAAATGGTGGAACGCACCTTTTCACTTAAAATCCTGTGGTTAGAGCTGTGAGAACCTTGAATTGCCATATAATTTGTATAGGCAAACAGGGTAAAGCTCTGTTCCTTAAACTTCTTTTTTCATGTCACCCCTACAAACTGGAAGTTAACTAATGGATGCCATTTTATCAGTCGGCCATGATCTCCTAAGAGCCACATAGGAGATTAAAAAGTTTGCAAGCCAGCCAACCGGTACCGCAAGCCAGACAAAGGCAATTCCGAAACGTGGTGCACAGATTAGGGCAACGGACAGACGAATCGCAAGATTCACTATGTTTGCAACGAGGAACGGACGCATAATTCCGAGACCGCGAAGAACTCCATCGG
>OWJI01000893.1_pt1 | contig 20107 bp, 10 predicted proteins | sample 1732541 | NCBI WGS metagenome assembly OWJI01 (sample SAMN05065727, study PRJEB22554) | human gut metagenome | biome: ENVO:2100002; feature: ENVO:00000062; material: ENVO:00002003 | host: Homo sapiens | place: USA
GCGCAGGACGGTGATCTCGGGCGGCGCGGTAAGCACGGGGGCATTTTCCGGCAATGCGGCACGCATGATGGCCCGGTCCTGCGAGAACGGGTAGACATCGATCTCGAACCGGCAGCCGTTATATACGAAGCGGTACTTCGTCTTGTGGACGGTGTGCAGGCTCGTGTCTCCCTCCATGAGATAGCGGATGTATTCCTTTTCGGAGATCGGCTTTTCCGTCTCCCACTGGCCGGAGCCGGTCGTGCGCTTTTCCGTGTAGAAATAGAGATAATCTCCGCCGTTTTTCTGCTGGCGGACGCGGCGGACGATGTTGGGGTTGGCGCGGGTCAGATAGGTCTGCATCATGTCGATGCTGGCGGCGTGATACGTCTGCTCGAGCGTCTGGAGCGTGGGCAGCGCGATGAGATACTTGTGCCAGACCTCCTGCTGCGTGGGCCTGCCGAGCGCTTCATAGACGGCGCGCAGGCCGCGCGCGATCTTGTCCTCAAAATCGACGGAATTGTCGATCACGTGCAGATTCGGGTGCGCACGCCATGCGCGCAGCGTCAGATCGTCCTTTTCCCGCGCAAGCTCCAGCGGCTCGTAGCGCGCCTCGTTGCCGAAATTATAGGCAAACTCCGCGCCCTTGGCGCAGGAGACGAGGTGCAGGACGGTATCGTAGTGGGAAAGCGCCTGCTGCTCGGTCAGGCCGAAGCGCGCGAGCACCTGCCGGAACTCCTCGTCGGAGATATAGGCCTTGTCATCGAAGAGCGCGCGGTCGTACAGCACGATGACGTGCTCCTCCGGCACCATCTGTGCCGCCTTAAGCGCCAGCTGCTCCTTGTGCAGCTGGTCGGAAACGACAAAATCCTGAAAATCCAGCATGGACACGCACCCGCCGAAGGGCTTGATGCCGAAGCCGGAGATCAGCTCCGTCGCAGTTTCAGGGATGGTAATGACCTTCCAGCCCTCGTCCTGCTTGAATTCCTTGAGAATACGGCTGATAAGCGTCGTCTTGCCCGCGGCAGGCCCGCCGGTCAGCACGATCCGCGTGATCTGTTTTGCCAAAAGGACCGCTCCTTTTCCTGTCAGGGAACCTCTGATCCGATGTCTTGGGCCAAAATCTCTCGCCGAATGCTCTCGGTCATCGAATCAGAGCTTCCCTATCGTTTTTTATAATTTATATAGTAACATTGATGTGCGGCAAAAGCAAGAAAAAGTATTTTCAAGCCCGGCGTTCATGGATTATTCAAGCAAAACAGAAAACAGTATGCCATAATATACTTTTAGAAAAAATACAGGAGGGGTTCTGTGTGCAGAATTTTGTGTTGTTCGATCATGTCTGCAAGACCTATCGGATGGGCGATGTGTGCATCGACGCGCTGAAGGATGCCTCGTTTACGATCGCGGAGGGGGAGATCTGCGTGATCGTCGGACAGTCCGGCGCAGGCAAGACGACGCTTTTAAACATTCTCGGAGGCATGGACCGGCTGACGAGCGGCCATGTGCTGCTGGCGGGCGAGGATGTGTCGGGGTTTGACCGTAGGCAGCTGACGGCCTACCGCCGCCATGAGGTCGGCTTTGTGTTCCAGTTCTATAATCTGCTGCCCAATATGACGGCGCTGGAAAACGTGCAGATCGCGGGCCAGCTTTGTAAAAATCCCATCCCGGCAGACGAAGTTCTGCGGCAGGTCGGCCTCGGCGAGCGGATGCAGAATTTCCCCGCCCAGCTCTCCGGCGGCGAGCAGCAGCGCGTGGCCATCGCACGTGCGCTGGCCAAACGGCCGCGGCTTCTGCTGTGCGACGAGCCGACCGGCGCGCTTGACTACCAGACCGGCAAGCAGATCCTTGCGCTTTTGCAGAAGCAGAGCCGGGAAAACGGCATGACCGTCGTGATTATTACGCACAATTCCGCCCTGACTGCCATGGCCGACCGCGTCATCCGCGTCAGAAGCGGCCAGATCACCGACGTGCGGCAAAACGAAGCGCCCATGCCGGTGGAAAGCATCGAATGGTGACGGGTATGCTGAAGCTGACAATGCGCCAGATCCGCAGCAGTCTCACCCGGTTTCTGGCGATCGCGGCGATCGTCGCGCTGGGCGTGGGATTTTTCTGCGGCCTGCGGCTGACAAAGACCGCAATGGTACATACGCTGGACGACTATGCCGAGGCGCACCGGATGTATGATTTCCGCCTCGTCAGCACGGTCGGCTTTGACGAAACGGACGCGGAAGCGCTCGCCGCCGATGCGCGCGTGGCGGCCTGCGAAGGAGAAAAGAGTGCGGACGCGCTGGCCTCCGTCGCAGATGGGGCGGCGAAGCCGTGCAGATTTTTGTCGCTGCCTGAGCAGATCGACCTGCCGGGCTTAAAATGTGGAAGATTTCCGCAGACGGCGGAGGAATGTCTGGCTGACGGGCTGCTGTATTCCGAAAAGGATCTCGGAAAAACAGTCGTTCTGACGGAAGAGAACGACGAAGACACGCTGGACAGCTTCAACCGGCGGGAATTTACCATCGTCGGCATCGCCAAGAGCGTCTTATACATCAATTATGAGCGCGGCGGCACCTCCATCGGCAGCGGAACGCTTTCGTCATTCGTGTACATCCTGCCGGAGGCGTTTGCGCTGGAATACGACACGTCGCTCTATCTGCGGCTGGCTGACCGGCAGGGTGAGGTCTATTCCGATGCGTATACCGCCTGCATTGACGCTGCTGAGCCGTGGGTCACGCAGCTTGCCGAGAGCGCGGCTTATGGGCGCAGCGATCGCCTCTATGAAGAGGCCAAGCAGACGCTCTCCGACGCGCGTGAAACGCTGGATGAAAAGCAGCAGGAGTTGGCCGATGCAAAGCAGGAGCTTGCCGACGCGAAGCAGGAGCTGGAAGACGCGCATCAGACGTATGCTGACGGCGTTGTTTCTCTGGCCGACGCAAAGCAGGAGGCGGAGCAGGAACTGGCTGACGCATACCAGAAGCTGGTGGATGGGCAGCGAACGATCGAGGAAAATGAACAGAAGCTGGCCGATGGCGAACAGGAGCTGGCAGACGGCGAAAAAAAGCTGGCCGACGCGAAGCAGACCTATGAGGAAAACACCGCCAAATTTGAAAAAGAAAAGAAACAGGCCGAGAACGAGATGAGCTTCGCTTTCGCGCAGCTCCAGAAAGCACGCGAAACGCTTGCCGAGCAGCAGCAGCAGTTAGACGCGCAGAAAGCCGCGCTCGACAAACAGGAGGCGCAGATAGACGCCGCGGTTTCCGCAGGAGCGATGTCGCCGGAGGCGGCGGAGGCGGCCAAAGCGCAGATCGCGGCGGCGCGTGGGCAGCTTGCAGCGGCGCAGGCGCAGCTGGACGAGGGCAAGAACGCTCTGGCCGACAATGAGAATCAGCTGGATCTGGCGGCAGACGCGGCGAACGAGGCGTTCGCGGAAAACCAGAAAAAGCTGGACGAGGCGAAAAAAACGCTGGAAGAAAAGCAGCAGGAACTGGAAGATGCGAAGCAGGAGCTGGAAGATGGCCGGCAGGAGCTGGAAGACGCAAAACAGGAACTCAAAGACGGCTGGGCGGATTATTATACAGGTAAGGCCGAAGCAGAACAGAAGATCTCCGACGCCGAGCAGGAGCTGGCTGACGCAAAGCAGGAGATCACAGACGGTGATCAGAAGCTGGCCGACGCCGAGCAGGAGCTGGCCGACGGTGAACAAAAGCTGGCCGATGCCGAGCAGGACTACCGCGACGGCGAGGACGAACTGGAAAAGCTCGAAAACCCGGACGTGTTCGTGCTGGATCGCAGCAGCAACGTCGGCTATGCCTGCTTTGAGAACGATTCCGATATCGTGCGCGGCGTGTCACGGGTGTTCCCGCTGTTTTTCTTCGCCGTGGCCGCGCTGGTCTGCATCACGACCATGACCCGCATGGTCGACGAGCAGCGGACGCAGGCGGGCGTTTTAAAGGCGCTGGGGTATTCCAACGGCGCGATCTTGTCCCAATACTTCCTCTATGCCGGGATCGCCTCGGTTCTCGGCTGTGTGCTCGGCATCGCGGCAGGCTCGTATTTCCTGCCGAAGATGATCTGGCATGCCTATAACATCATGTACGGCTTTACCGGCATCCTGTATGCCTTTGACTGGCCGCTTGCGCTCGTCTCGTCGGGCGCATATCTGCTGTGCGCGCTCGGTACGACGTGGTACGTCGTACACGCCGAACTGCAGAAGCCGGCAGCGGAGCTGATCCGCCCCAGAGCGCCGAAGGCGGGCAAGCGCATTCTGCTCGAACGGCTCCCGCTGCTCTGGAACCGGCTGCCGTTCCTGCATAAAGTCTCCATCCGGAACATTCTGCGCTTTAAAAAGCGCATGGTCATGATGATGATTGGCATCGGCGGCTGCACGGCGCTGCTCATCACGGGCTTTGGCATTCAGGACTCCATCAGCAGCGTCGTCGACTATCAATACGACGAAATCACCCGCTATGACGCCGCCGTGACCTTCCAGCACGCGCTGAGCGGCAGCGAACGCGAGGACTTCCTCGCCGTCTGCGAGAAAAGCGGCGCGGAGGGCTGTCTGTTTGTCGCGGAAAAAAGTCTGGACGCTTCTGCCGGCGGCACGGTCAAGACCACAAACGTCGTCTGCCCGGAATCGGGCAGCGTGGACGGCTTTATCGACCTGCACACGCAGGAGAAAACGCCGATCCCCTACCCGCAGGACGGCGGCTGCATCATCAGCCGGGGCCTTGCGCAGGCGCTGCGCCTGTCGGCGGGCGATACCATCATCCTGCAGACGGGCGATATGCGCCGGACGGAGCTGACCGTCGAGGCTGTGTTTGAAAACTATGTTTATAATTACGTCTATCTGACGCAGACTACCTGGCAGGACGTCTTCGGTGAAGCGCCCGGATACGAGGCCGCATGGGTCAACTATCAGACGGACGAGGATGCGCAGGCGGCGTCCGCAGCGCTCGCGGGCGCGAAAAACGCGGCAGCTGTCACCCTCAGCCGCGATTTCCGCAGCCGCGTGGCGACGATGATGCAGAGTCTGCGGTATATCGTTCTGGTCGTCGTGCTGGGCGCGGCGGCGCTGGCATTCATCGTGCTGTATAACCTCACGAACATCAACATCACCGAACGCGAACGAGAGATCGCGACCATCAAGGTGCTTGGCTTCTACGACGGCGAGACGAACCGCTACGTCTTCCGCGAGAACATCATCCTGACCGTCCTCGGCGCGCTTGTGGGCCTTCCGATGGGAAAGCTGCTGCACGCGTATGTCATGGGACAGATCAAGATCGATCTCATGTGCTTCGATGTGCGCGTCGCGCCGCTGAGCTATCTCATCTCGGCCGCGCTGACGCTGGTGTTCGGTCTGCTTGTCAATCTTGCCCTGCGGCGGAAGATCCGCACAATCGATATGTCGCAGGCGCTCAAATCCATTGAATAGCAGAAGAAAGAGAAGAAACAACCCATGAAAAAACTGCTTGTTTACCTGCGGCCCTACCGCCTGCAGGCGATCCTGGCCCCGTGCTTCAAGCTGCTCGAGGCCGCGTTTGAGCTGCTCGTGCCGCTCATCATGGCGGATATCATCGACGTCGGCATTTCGTCCGGCGATACGGCGTATATCCTGAAAAAATGCCTTGTGCTGGTCGGACTCGGCCTGTGCGGCTTTGCCAGCGCCACGTGCGCGCAGTATTTTTCCGCCAAGGCCGCGACCGGCGCGACGGGCCGCCTGCGCCGTGCGCTTTTTGCGCACATCCAGTCGCTGTCCTACGCCGAGCTTGACCGGCTCGGCACGGCCACGCTCGTCACGCGCATGACGAGCGACATGAATCAGGTGCAGACGGGCCTCAATCTGACGCTCCGGCTGCTGCTGCGTTCGCCCATCGTGGTTTTCGGCGCGATGCTCATGGCCTTTACCATCGACACAAAGTCGGCGCTTATCTTCGCCGTGGCCATCCCGGTGCTCTTTGCCGTTGTGTTTGCCATCATGCTCAGCTGCATTCCGCTCTACCGGCGCGTGCAGACGAAGCTCGACGGCGTGACCGGTGCGGCGCAGGAGAATCTGTCCGGCGTGCGCGTCATCCGCGCCTTTACCCGCGAACAGACAGAGACGGAAAGCTTCGCGGAGAAAACCGGAGATCTGTTTTCCGCGCAGCAGTTTGTCGGAAAGCTCTCCGCGCTGCTCAATCCGCTGACCTATGTCATCATCAATCTGGCTATCGTCGCAATCCTGCGCGTGGGCGGCGTCCGCGTGAACGAGGGCGCGATCACGCAGGGCCAGCTGATCGCGCTTTATAACTATATGTCGCAGATCCTGGTCGAGCTGATCAAGTTTGCCAATCTGATCCTGAACATCACAAAATCCGCCGCCTGCGCAGGCCGCATTTCACAGGTGCTGGACACGAAGTCCAGTATGGTGAGCGGCGCGGACGCGCTGCCGGACGGCGCGGGAGAGGCGGAGCTGGAATTCCGGCACGTCAGCTTCCGTTATCCGCAGGCAGGCGCGGATGCGCTGACCGATATCAGCTTCTGTGCCGCGCCCGGCGAGACGATTGGCGTGATCGGCGGCACAGGCTCCGGCAAATCGACGCTGGCAAATCTGATCCCCCGCTTCTATGACGCGACAGACGGACAGGTGCTCGTGCGGGGCGAGGATGTGAAAACGCTTCAATTGCAGGCGCTTCGGACGCGCATCGGCGTTGTGCCGCAGAAGGCGCTGCTCTTCTCCGGCACCATCCGGGGGAATCTTCACTGGGGCAATGCGGACGCGTCCGACGAGGCGCTCTGGGACGCACTGCGCGCAGCGCAGGCGGATGGCGTCGTGCAGGATAAGAAGGGCCAGCTGGACGCGGCGGTCGAGCCAGGCGGGCGCAATTTCTCCGGCGGCCAGCGCCAGCGGCTGACCATCGCCCGCGCGCTTGTACGCAGGCCCGAGCTTCTCATTCTGGACGACAGCGCCTCCGCGCTGGACTTCGCGACGGACGCAGCGCTGCGCAAGGCGCTGTCGAAGCTTCCGTGGAAGCCCACAGTCGTGCTGATCTCGCAGCGCGTGTCGTCTATCCGGCACGCGGACAAGATCGTTGTGCTTGACGACGGCCATATGGCCGGACTCGGCACGCATACACAGCTGCAGCAGACCTGCCCGGTCTATCAGGAAATCTGCCGGTCGCAGGAGAAGGGGGAGGCGAGTGCATCATGAAGCATACATCCTCCTGGGCGCTGCGGCGCGTGTTAAAAAGCCTCGGGCGGTATCTGCCGCTGCTGCTTGCATCCTTGCTGCTGGCCGCGGCCAGCGTAGCGGGCACGCTCTATATCCCCATTCTGGTCGGCGACGCGATCGACCAGATCGTCGGCCCCGGACAGGTCGATTTTGCCGCCGTCAGTACGCTGGCGGTCAGAATCGCCGTGCTTGCCGGTCTGACGGCAATTTTGCAGTGGGTCATGACGGCCATTCACAACCGCGTCTGCTTCTGCGTGACGCGCGACGTGCGCCGTCAGGCGTTTTCCCACTTGCAGCGGCTGCCGCTTGCGTATCTGGACAGCCACCCCTCCGGCGACACGCTCAGCCGCATGATCGCCGACGTCGACCAGTTCGCAGACGGCCTGCTCATGGGCTTCACGCAGCTGTTTACCGGCGTTCTGACCATTGTGGGCACGCTCGGCTTCATGCTTTCGATCAGCTGGAAGATCACGCTGGTCGTCGTGCTGCTGACGCCGCTTTCGCTGCTGGTGGCAAAGTTCATCGCGGGGCATACCTACTCCATGTTCCAGCTGCAGTCCAAGGCACGCGGGGAGCAGACCGCGCTGATCAACGAGCAGCTGAGCGGCCAGCGCGTCGTGCAGGCTTTCTCGCACGAGGACGAGAGCCTGCGCCAGTTTGACGAGATCAACGACCGTCTGACGGCGGCGACCATGCGCGCGACCTTCTTCTCGTCCATGACGAACCCGTCCACGCGCATCATCTATAACATCATCTATGCCTGCGTCGGCTTTACCGGCGCGCTCAGCGCCGTGGCGGGCGCGATCACGGTCGGCGGACTGTCCTGCTTCCTCAGCTACGCGAACCAGTACGCCAAGCCCTTCAACGAGATTACCGGCGTCATCACGGAGCTTCAGAACGCGCTGGCCTGCGCCGCACGGGTCTTCGAACTCATCGACGAGCCTGCCGAAACGCCTGACGCACTGGACGCGAAGAAGCTTGAAGCCGTCTCCGGCAGCGTAGAGCTGCAGAACGTCGCGTTCTCCTACACGCCGGAGCAGCATCTGATCGAAAATCTGAATCTCTCCGTAAAGCCCGGCCAGCGCATTGCCATCGTCGGCCCGACGGGCTGCGGCAAGACGACGCTCATCAATCTGCTCATGCGCTTTTATGACGTGAAGGACGGCTCCATTTCCGTCGACGGCAGCGAGATCCGTTCCGTCACGCGCGAGAGCCTGCGCCGCCAGTACGGCATGGTGCTGCAGGATACGTGGCTCAAGACGGCCTCCGTGCGCGAGAACATCCGCCTTGCAAAGCCGGACGCGACGGATGCCGAGGTTGAAGCCGCCGCGCGCATGGCGCACGCGGATTCCTTCATCCGCCGTCTGCCGGAGGGCTATGACACGGTGCTGTCCGACACGGGCGGCGCGCTGTCCGCCGGACAGCGGCAGCTGCTGTGCATTGCGCGCGTGATGCTCTGCCTGCCGCCCATGCTCATTCTCGACGAGGCGACCAGCTCCATCGACACGCGCACCGAGGCGCATATCCAGCAGGCGTTCGACACCATGATGCAGGGCCGGACAAGCTTCGTCGTCGCCCACCGTCTGTCCACCATCCGCGAAGCGGACGTCATCCTCGTTATGAAGGACGGCCACATCATCGAACAGGGCCGCCATGAGGACCTGCTCGCCAAAAACGGCTTCTACGCCAATCTGTACCACAGTCAGTTCGAAGGGTAAACGCCCTCATCTCCTCCCCTTGCCGCCCGGCAAGGGGAGATTTTTCATACTAAGACGGATAGATTCCCCATTATCCGCGAAAACCGGCGAAATTCAAACGCAGTTGGTAGGGGCGCCTTTTTGTGCGCAAAAAACGCCCCCGGCGTGAGCCGGGGGCGAGGGGTCGATATGCTTAGAACGTCAGGAAGCGGTGGAGCATGACGGCGACCTGAGCGCGGGTGGCGTTGCCCTTTGCGGAGAGGGTCGTCCTGCCGCCGGAGGTGACGCCGGTGATGATGCCGGTGCCGACAGCCCACTGCATTGCCGTGACGGCAAAGGAGCTGACCTGCGCCTGATCGGGATAGCCGCTCAGAGAACCGGTCACGGTCGGACTGCCTTCGTAGCGGTACAGGATAGCCGCGATCTGCTCACGGGTGACATTGCCGTTCGGGTCGAAGGTCGTGGCGGTCGCGCCGTTGACAATGCCCATGTTGGAGGCCCAGAGGACTGCGTTGTAGTAGTACTGGCCCTGCTTGTTGTCGGTGAACTTGTTGGTGATACCGGTAACGGTGGGCTCGCCTGCCGCACGGTAGAGGACCGTGACGAGCATGGCGCGGGTCATCTTGGCGCCCGGCCCGAAGAGCTTCGGGTTCTTGGTGTTGTTGCCCTTGATGATGTCGTTCATGTACATGAAGTCGACCGAGTTGGCCGCCCACTTGTAAGAACCACTCACGTCGGTGAACTGACTGGAGGCCGTCTGCTGGTTGACCTTGAAGGACAGCGTGCCCTTCGTGCTGCCGTCGATGGTGTAGCTGACCTCGACGCTCTTGCTGTCGGCCAGCGGCAGGATATAGAGGTTATCCAGACTGCCGGAGCCAGAGAAGTAGAACTTCGTGCTGCCGAAATCCTTGCTGGTCAGCGCGGTGCAGTTCTTGATGCTGGTGTAGCTGGAATAGAGCTTGCCGCCGACGACACGGTCAATGGTGATGTAGGTGCTGCCGGTGGCGTTATCCGGCGTGAGTTCGTTTGCAATGCCCATGGAGCGGAAGGACGCGCCGGTGGAGTTCAGCGTGTGGGTGTCGTTGACATAGACCACAAGCTGGCCGTTCATCTGACCGGACGAGCCGTTTGCCGTGAAGGGGATGGTCACAGTGTACTTCGACGTGGTGCTGCCCGCGATGAAGCAGACGTTTTTCAGCAGGTTCGAGCCGGTCGAGACGCTGTAGGCCTCGCTGCCGACCTTGCCGGAGCTGGTCGTGCTGCCCTTGTACAGTGCGCCGCGGTTATCGGAGTTCGTGCCGAAGGTCACGGTGCTCAGGCCGGAGCCGTAGACGCGCTGGAAGTCGCTGACGATCATCTGCTGCTTTTCATTGGCGGAGATGTGGTATTCGACCGTGCTTGCGCTGGTCATGACATTGATCGTGCCGGTCGCGATCTGGGCGCTGCCGTCATAGGCGGCGTACCTGATGGTGTGCGTGCCGGTGGTTCTCGTCGGACGATAGACCATCTTGCTGACTTCGCTGGCGGAATACTTGGTCGTCGTGCTGACCGTGCCGGACATGGCGCTCGAGGTATAGAGCGTGCCGTTGGCCGGGGACTCAAAGGTAAAGGTGCTGGGCGTGGTCTTGGCGGCGGTCTTGACTGCCGCGGCAAGCTTGCTGCCGTCGAGCAGGACATAGGTGTCGTTCTCGCCGAGCGTCAGGCTGACAGTGTCCGCCTCGGGGACAGTGACGGTGAACTTCACTTCGGCAGCATACTTTTTCGCGCCGATCGTCGTTTCAGCCTTGATGGTGACCTGACCGCCTGCCTTGGCCGTCGCGGTGATGGAGGGGCTGCTGTTGGTGCTGGTCTTGCTGGAAAGCTTAACAATGTTCTCGTCGCTCGAGGTCCATGTGATCGTATAGGTCTTGCCGGTCACATTGGTCAGCTTGCCGCTCACATACTCCTGCGGCGTGCCGGTGATGGTGAACGTCCCGCCGGCTTTTACCGTAGTCGGGTTGAAGACAATGTTGATGTGGTTCTCACCCGTGATGGTGATGATGGCCTTGCGTGTTTCGGCATACTTGCCGTCGTCGGTCGTGACACGGCAGTAGAACACATAGGTTCCGGTACCGGTGATGTACTGCTTGAGATTGGACAGAACCGAACGGTAGTTCGTAAGCTTATCGGTAATTTTGTCTGTCTGAATTGCTTTATCCACACCGCCGGTCGTCTGGTCGCTGTTCATGTACCAGACCACGGATTTGATCTTGCCCGTCGAAACCGACGCTGTCATGGCCAGATCGGCAATGGTGTCCGTGATCTTATAGGCCGCGTTTGCGGGCTGCTCCGAGAAGGAAATGTCGGAGAAGGTCACCTTGCCTGTCGTCGTAACACCGCTGTCGTCAGGGTCGCTTCTGTTGTAGAAGAACTCCTTTGTGGCCGTTTTGAGTCCGTTAAGTGTATAGGTGAACGTATAGCCAGCCGCATCAGAACCATTTGCTTTTGCAGTTTTGACTGGCAATTCATAGATCATTACCTCGTCGGAGTAAATACTGGTTTGAATCTCGACCTTCGCCGATTCTTTCTTAAACAGAGCTTCGAGTTCTGTCTGGGTCATTTTTCCGACCGTCTCACCGATGCTCGGCTCTTCGGTGATCTTGTATGCACGGCCCTGATAGACCGTAACATTATAGGTTGCGGTAACATTGCCGTCGACCTTCGCGGTGATCGTCGCCGTGCCGGGTGCGACCGGCACGATCGTCGCAGTTGCTGACTTTCCGTCCGATTCGGTCGTGCCCACCTTGGCAACAGCAGGGGCAGAGCTTGTCCACTCAATGCGGGAATAGGCATTTTTCAGATCCGCAGCGCTTGCAAGCAGCGAATCGGGAGCCTTGATGCGCGCAGTAAGTATCAGCTCGTCACGGATCAACGCAGACTTCACAGTAGGCTTATAATAGCTGTCCTGCAGACCGAAGACCATCGTGCCGTTGTCCAGCAGCGTCTGCAGGCGGGAGGTCTTTCCGTTATAGGACACGCTTTCGTTGTTCATGACCTCGATCGATGTGACGGCCATGCCCTTATTCTTGATGCTGACCGTGCAGACTGCGTAGCTGCCCACGATCGATGCGGACGGGTTCGTCTGGTCGATCTTCGCGTATGTCAGACCCGCGTTGTAGTCCGCGATGCAGATATAGATCTTCGTTGCGTCGCAGGCCTTGTACGGCTCGACGGTCGCAGAGGTCGTCGAAGCGTTGGGGCGGACATACAGATTGTTATCCTTGGTGTCGTACAGATACAGCAGCTTCGGCTGCGCCGTGCCGGAATAGCCGGTCACCTTCGGCTGCAGCGTGGCAGACGTGCCGCCTGCCTCCAGCGACAATACCTGCTGGGCGGTCGGAAGCGTGACCGAGATCGTCGCCGCGCCGCTGACTCTGAAGCCGATGGTCTTGGTCGCAGTCGCGGACGTGGACGGCTTCATGCCATCTTTACCCTGATACCAGACCTGCGCCGTCAGCGTTGCGCCGCCGACCTTCTCTGCTTTGACAGTCGCTTCAACCTTATAGGTCGTGTAGTGGCCGACCGTGCTTGCGGTGACCTTCGCGCTGGCAGGAGTAACCGAGATGGCATCGTTATCGCTGGTGAAATGAACTTCGCAGTTTGCCAGATTGCCTGCGCTCACGCCGCTGCTGCCGACCGTGACAGTCGCGGTGAGCGTTCTGGTGTCGCCCTGATTCAGCGCAACCGTGCCGTTGATATTACTGTTGCTGAGCGCCAGCGTGAGGGTATATGCGTCCCGCACATAAACCGTGAAATACTCCGAATGGGATCTGCCATTTGCCAATGTACCGGTAGCCGTGATCCGGATGGCCGTGTTGCTGGCCTTTTTGCCGGTCACGATCGCCTCTGTTTTGCTGCCGCTGACAGCTGCGACTGTCGCGACGCTCTCATCACTGGATTCCCAGTTTGTCACAGTAAAGCCTGTGATCGACGTCTTGATCTTGATCGTCGAGTCCGGCTCGACGCTGTACGCCTGATTTGCAGCCAATGCTGCCGGAACCATCGCCAATACCATGGCGAGCACCAGCAGCAGGCTCATGAATCTTCCAAATGTACGCTTCATAAGTGCACCTCTTTCAATTTGCAGCCGATTGCAGCCGCAGATTTTATGTAACCAGTTTACCATAAAAATTAAAAAATGCAACCGATTTTTACGAAAATGTCTGTTTTACCAAGCATTTCAGCCCCTTTCGGCCCATGTTGCGAGGTAGACGTAACACCCGCCACAAGATATTGTGGGCCGCGCCGCGTCCGCATCCGCGCTTCTCTTTCCTATACGCAAAAATTCCGCAAGGGTTGCATCCTGCCGAAAATTTTCTGTCCGCAAAAAGCTGCCCTTTTGCAAAGGGGGCTTGACAAGAGCAGTCTAATGCGTTAGACTGCAATTACAGTCTAACGTATTAGACAAGGAGGGAATGCCTATGTCCACCCCGAAGATCTTTGAGAGCGAATACCGGTTCTGCCTGATTTTATGGGAGCATGAGCCGCTGCCCAGCGCGGAGCTGGCGAAGCTGTGCAAAGAAAGGCTCGGCTGGAGCCGGACGACGACGTATACGGTCATCCACCGTCTAGGCGAGCGCGGCATCGTAAAAAATGAAAACGGCCTCGTCTCCTCCCTCGTCTCCAAGGACGAGGCGCAGGCGGCAGAGCTGGACGAACTGGTCGAGAAGACGTTCGAAGGCTCGCTCCCCGCGTTTATCGCGGCGTTCGCGCGCAAGACGAAGCTTTCGCAGGACGAGGTCGACCGGCTGCGCGCCATGATCGACAGCTATGAGGAGAAGCGGCCATGACAAATCTTTTTCTCGGCTTTCTCAACCGCAGCCTGTCTGCGGCGGTTCTGATTTTTGCGGTCGTGCTGGTGCGGCTGGTGTTCAAGAAAGCACCGAAATGGCTGCTGTGCGCCCTGTGGGCGCTGGCGGCGGTGCGGCTTTTGTGCCCGTTCTCGATTGAAAGCGTGCTGAGCCTCATTCCGAGCGCGGAGCCGGTGCAGCCGGAGATCGTGTATTCCGCCGCGCCAGCCATCACGAGCGGCATCCCGGCGGTCGACGCCATTGTAAATCCGCCCTTACAGGCTGCATTCACGCCCGACCCCGCGCAGAGCGCGAACCCGCTGCAAATCCTGACGGAGCTTGCCGCATGGGTCTGGCTCGGCGGCTGCGCGGTGCTTGTCCTGTACGCGGCGATCTCCGCGCTGCGCCTGCGGCTTCGTGTGCGCACGGCGGTGCGGCTGGAGGGGAACGTGTTCCAGTCGGAATTCGTCCCGTCCCCGTTCATCCTCGGCGTGATTCGACCAAGAATTTATCTGCCCTTCGGGCTGGAGCCCGGCGCGCAGGACATGGTTCTGGCGCACGAGCGCGCACATTTAAAGCGCGGCGACCAGCTCTGGAAGCCGCTGGGCTTCCTGCTCCTGACGGCATACTGGTTCAACCCCGTCTGCTGGCTGGCGTATGTTTTATTCTGCCGCGATATCGAGGCGGCCTGCGATGAAAAGGTCGTGCGCGAGCTGGGAGAGAGCTGCAAGACGGCCTATTCCCGTGCGCTGCTGCAATGCAGCGTCCCGCGCCGGATGATCACGGCCTGCCCGCTGGCCTTCGGCGAGACGGGCGTGAAGGGCCGCATCAAGTCCGTTTTAAATTACAAAAAGCCTGCGTTCTGGGTCGTGCTGGCGGCGGTATTCGTGTCCATCGCCGTGGCCGTGTGCTTCCTGACCGACCCGAAGACGGACGCAGAGCAGCCGGAGGAAGAGCCGCCCGCTTCTTCTACCGCAGACAGCCCCGCAGAGGCAAACAGCACGCCCCCGACAAGCGCGTTCTTTTCCAGTATAGAGGACTACGCCGAATATTATATCGCGCAGGTCATTTTGCCGGAGCCAATCGAATATAAGGTGCTGACCGACGGCGGATTTGAGACTGTAACAGATACGGTGCAGGACGCGCAGATGGTGAACCTCGAGCAGCTTGCATCCCTGTCCGGCCTCGACCCGGAGGGAGACTTGCAGCTGTGGAGTTACAAAATTGCGATTGTGCCGGAAAATGCCGACGGGCGCACCTTCATGCTGGGCACTGATACCGGCCTGTCGTATATCGACGGGCAAGAATATCTGGTGGACAACACCCGCTATCTCGTGACCGTCACCTATCGCAGCGAAACGCAGGACTACCGCCTGCTCGGCTGGACAAAGGACACGGATGGCACAGCGCTGTCCGTGTATGAACAGTCCGGCCGCTTGACGGACTATCTGCGCGACATTTACGCCGCGACCCATGGTGCGAATAATATACAGGGCTATTTCTATCCGAGCTTCTATAACGGCATGGACGGCTACGGCAGGGCCGTTCATATTGACGCGTACCTTCGCACCTTCACCGACAAAGCCGGAGGCTGGGGCGCGTATCTGCCCACGACCGGCTGGGAATACGACGAGCAGGACGATCTCTGGCGCAGCACCTACAGCACCGGCTCGACGTTCGCCGTCCGCTATGTTGAAAAGACGATCACCGAATGCTCCGCCGGCTATACCGCGCGCGGCTGTCTCAGCGAGGTGACGCAGCGTGGCGAGACGATCTCCGTCGAGGCGGGTGAGCAGAACGAGATGGTCTATCTCTGCGGCGTAAAAGATGGCTGTTACGAGGTCACGATCCACTGGCCGCGCGGGGCGGATGAAACCGATGCTTCCGGCTATAACCCGTATCTGCAGGCACGCTATGAAGGGCAGCTGCTAAAGCAGATGGCCGCGAGCTTTACCGCCTGCGCAGGCGCTTCCGTGACGCTGGGAAGCGCGGACGGATACACGTTCCGGCTCGAAACGGAAACGGCCTCCTGCCCGGAGGGCAGGACTGACTGCACGCTTGCGCACACGAAAACGCAGCTTGTCTGTGAGGAAAACGGGCAGGTGCACCCGCTCGGTGCGCCGCTGCTGGACGGTGCGTGGTGGCTGATCGACATCAACGCGCCGAAGGCCCGCTTCGGCTATCTGGAACAGGATCTGCACACAGGCCGCTTTTCAAGCGGCAGCGACCGGTTCGATCTGACACGCTGGCGCTCTGACGACCGCGTGGAGATGTATACGGACGCATCGCTGTCGGGCGACCCCATCGCGCTTCCCGATGCGGCAGAGACAGACCGTTCTCTGCCGGTGCAGCGCTGTGAGCTTGTGCTTCCGAACGGGGTCTTCCCCGGCATGGATTACGCAGCCGTTCTGCAAAGGGCGGCTGCCTATCAGGGCAGTCCCGTCCGGAAGGGCAAAATGCGCGGGGACAACTTTACGGTCGACGGCGTGAGCTATCAATTTACACAGCACAGCGACGGCACCGTCCGGCTGAACGCATGGTCCTGCGAGGACGAGCTGCTCTACGGCGGGCCGGGAATCGGCTCCTCGCCGGACTTCCTGCGCGGCATTCAGCTCGGCGACAATCTGGACCATGTTCTAGCCGCGCTTCCCGCTGCCGATTGGACGCCGGAGCAGGAGCGGCAACAGTTCCTCTACGGCAGTTCCGGCGACGCGCTCTGCGCGTGGATCTGGTGGGATCATGACGGCTTTTATACGATCGACATCGGCTGCGGGGAGCTTTCCTGCATCATTCGCACCGGCACGGACGGCCTTGTCCGCAGCATCAGCGTCAGCGGCTGAAACGATTGCGCTTGCAAATTGTGTCCTCTGCGGTATAATAAAAGAAAAACCGCAGGAGGAACACCCCTATGATCGCTCTCGCTTGTGACCACGGCGCGCTCGATCTCAAGCACGCCATTATGAGGCATCTCGAACAGCGCGGCCTTGCCTATAAGGACTTCGGCTGCTACACGAAAGACAGCTGTGACTATCCCGACTTTGCGGGCCCGGCGGCGCAGGCCGTCGCCAGCGGCGAATGTGACCGCGGCATCGTCTGCTGCACGACCGGCATCGGCGTGTCCATCACGGCCAACAAGGTCAAGGGCATCCGCTGCGCGCTGCTCGACAACCCCATGTCCGCAAGGCTCACCCGCGAACACAACGACACGAACATGATGGCCCTCGGCGCAGCCGTGACGGGCGAAATGCTGGCCCTTGAGATCGTCGACGTGTGGCTGGACACGGCGTTCTCCGGCGTCGAACGTCACCAGCGGCGCATCGACAAGATGATGGCCTACGAGCATGACTGAGCTTACCCGCCTGCGCGCGCAGATCGAGGCGTTTGTGCCTTATAACGAGCAGGAGGAGGCCGACCGGCGGCAGATGCTGGCCGACATGGACTGCTTCTCCGATCTCCTTACGCGCGAAAACGCTACGGCGCACTTTACCGCCTCCTGCTGGATCGTAAACCCGGACAGGACAAAGGTGCTCATGGCCTATCACAATCTCTATCAGTCCTGGGCCTGGCTCGGCGGACACGCCGATGGGGAAGCCGACCTTCTTTCCGTCGCGCTGCGCGAGGCAAATGAGGAATCCGGCGTGCTGGCCGCGCCCGTCTCCCCGGATATCTTCTCACTCGAAATCCTGCACGTCGCGCCGCACGTCAAGCGTGGAAAATTCGTCTGCGCCCACCTGCATCTGAACGCGACGTATCTGCTGGAGGCCGACGACAAATCCCCCATCCGCTGCAAGCCGGATGAAAACAGCGCCGTCCGCTGGCTTTCGGTGCAAGATGTTTTATCCTCCGTCTCCGAGCCTGCCATGCGCCCGGTCTATCAGAAGCTCATGGAAAAAGCCGCCCGGCAAACCTGAGCGGCAGGAATCTGCGAAACAGCCTCCCGTTGTCATGCCATGCATGAGAATGGGAGGCTGTATTTTGAAGGAAATGCCGGAGAGAATGCGCCTGCAAACATGAAAAACGCTCCTGCGGCAATCAAGACCGGGGTTCCCGCCGCGGCAGGATTACCGGGACCGCAGGAGCGCAAATACAGCCTTGGACGGTGGACGCTCGGGCGAATCGCCCCTTTCGGCCGGTGTCTCATCAGCTGTATTTATTGTGCCAATGCTCTTTCCGAAACCGATGTGCCCGCTCAAGGCGGATCAAAAGGCCGAAGCCCCCCCGGCAACCACGTCCAAGACGCCCCGTATATCACTGGCTGTGATCTCACTGTACCACAGTTTCCGGGCACTGTCAATCAAATCCAGAAAGAAACCAGCGCAGCAGCCCGTGCCGGGCCGCTGCGCTTATGCTTACAGACTTCCCGGATGGCGCGGGATGTACGTGCCGATGGGGCCGGTCTTCATTTCGCCGTGGTCGACGGCGAGCGTGCCGCGCAGATAGACCTGTGCGATGGAACCCCTGGTCTTGAAGCCCTCATAGGGCGTGTAGCCTGCGGCGGAAAGCTGCGTCTGCGCGGTGATGACCGTGTCAGCCTCAGGATCGTAGACGACGATATCCGCGTCGCTGCCGGGCGCGATCACGCCCTTGCGCGGATATGCGCCATAGAGCCGGGCGGGGTTTTCGGACAGCAGGGCGCACATCTGCTCCTTTGTGATGCGGCCTTCGGCCACGCCTGCGGTATAGAGCAGCTCGCCGCGCGTTTCCACGCCGGGAAGACCGCCGGGGATCTTCGTAAAGTCGCCGCGTCCGGCGTCCTTCTGTTTCAGCGTAAAGCTGCAATGGTCGGTCGAGACGGTCTGGATGCTGCCGTTGGCAAGGGCCTTCCACAAAACCGCCTGATCCTCCTTCTTGCGCATGGGCGGTGCGCAGATATAGCGCGCGGAGGCGGAATAGTCCTCCTGATAATAAACGCTGTCGTCCAGCAGCAGGTAGTGCGGGCACGTCTCGACATAGACCTTCTGGCCGCGCTCACGCGCGTGCATAACTTCGAGCAGCGCCTCCTTCGTGCTCAGATGCACGATCACGATGGGAACGTCCGCGACCTCCGCAATGCGCAGCAGATGGGCCACGGCCTCCGCCTCAAGCGGATTCGGGCGGCACTCGGGATGGGACGACGGGGCCGTCTTCCCTTCCGCCTTGTGCTGCGCGATCAGCGCGTCGATCACGCCCGCGTTTTCGCAGTGAACGCCCGCGATGCCGCCGTATTTTTTCAGCTCCAGCAGCGCGGAAAACAGGTCCTGATCGCCGATCATCATGGCGGGATATGTCATGTACATCTTGAACGATGGGATACCGGCGGCAAACATGGCCGGAATTTCATTTTTGATGCCCTCGTTCCAGTCGTCGATGGTCATGTGGAAGCTGTAGTCGCAGCTGGAACGGCCGTCGGCCTTTTTATGCCAGAGATCAAGCCCGTAGCCCAGCGTCTCGCCCTTATTCGGGCAGGCGAAGTCGATGACCATCGTCGTGCCGCCGTGGATGGCGCTGCGCGTGCCGGTGTCAAAGTTGTCGGCGGTCGTGGTGTTGCAGACGTCGAGGTCAAAATGCGTATGCGCGTCGATAAAGCCGGGGAAGAGCAGCTTGCCGCGCACGTCGACGACCTTTGCGCCGTCCACTGCCAGTCCTTCGCCGACAGCAGCGATCTTCTCGCCGTCCACCAGCACATCCGCAACGCGGGAGCCTGCCGCAGAGACGACCGTGCCGCCCTTGAGCAACGTTTTCATAACCAAATCATCCTTTCTTGTATCGGAGTATATGTTTCAAAAATCAGCGCACGCCGGTCGAGCCGAAGCCCCCCCGGTCGGTGTCGGAAAGCGTGTCGCATTCTTCAAAGCTGATGGGCGGCTGCACCTCATAGATGCGGAACTGACAGATGCGGTCGCCCTTTTCGAGCACGGTGTCGCGCGTGGCGTAGACCGGCAGCTTCCATTCATCGTTCGTGCCGCAGTAGCTGTTGTCGATCACGCCGACGGAGTTGGCCTGCAGAATGCCCCAGCGCTTGAACGTGGACGAGCGCGGGGCCGTGCGCGCCTCATACCCCTCCGGCAGCTGCATCGACACGCCCAGCGGAACAAGGGCATACTCCCCCGCGCGAAGCGTCATGGTCTGTGCGCAGTACAGGTCGATCCAGTCGCCCTTGCTGGTTTTTTGCAGACGGGGCAGATCGTCGGAAAAATAGTGGATTTTGATAACGGGCATGAACTTCCTCCTACTGCCGCTCGTCCCAGAGGACGACGGCTCCGGTTTTCAGGCTTGCGGGCACGTCGATCAGCCGCTGATTGGACGAGCCGCGGAAGCGCAGGTTCAGATTTTTGAGACTTGCAACGAACGGCCCGTCAACCAGCACGTCGAGATAGGACAAAAGCTCTGTCTCTTATACACATCTCCGAGCCCACGAGACA